>Ga0265293_10002506_pt1 | contig 36542 bp, 32 predicted proteins | sample Munlanlewell138R_FD_192505 | JGI IMG/M metagenome (GOLD analysis project Ga0265293, IMG submission 192505) | Leachate microbial communities from a municipal landfill in Southern Ontario, Canada - Leachate well 138R | ecosystem: Engineered > Solid waste > Landfill > Unclassified | place: Canada... | reverse complement strand
TTACTAAAGATATAGTTGATCTGCATCTATGTTTTTTAGCGCCTACTATGGGTGGTAAAAGTGGATTTGAAGATGCAGAGGCCAGCTTTGAGATTTTATATACAAACCAAGAAGACAAAGATATAATTATGTGGATGAAAAGGGAAATTTAATATGCAAGATGTACAAAGAGAAGAAAAACAAGAAAAAATAGTCTCGATGTTTGATAATATCGCACCAACATATGACACAGCAAATCGTGTTATGAGTATGGGCGTAGATAAGAGTTGGAGACGTAAGGCTTGTGATTTGGCTTATGAGTTTTATGCAAAAGACTCAATAGACAGGATAGTTGATGTAGCTTGTGGAACTGGTGATATGATGAACTTTTGGAAGAGTCGTTCTGAAGTTGCGGGCATTGCAGTTGGCGAGATTGTTGGAGTTGACCCATCACTCGGAATGGTTAATGTTGCAAGAGAAAAATATCCAAAGTTTAACTATCATATCTCAAAAGCGACAGAGATTCCTCTACCAGACAATAGTGCTGACTTTTTGAGTATCACTTATGGCATCAGAAATGTTGTGCAAAGAAAAGAGGCTCTTGTTGAATTTAACAGAGTTTTAAAAGATGATGGGCTTGTGATAATTTTAGAGTTTATGAAAAATGAAAACCCATCACTACTAGGGAAAATAAGAGATTTTTATATGAATAAAATACTACCAAAAGTAGGCGGATTTATCTCTAAAAATCTAGAGGCTTATGAGTACTTGCCAAACTCCATAGGGGATTTTTCTACAGTAGAAAATATGCAAAATGAACTAATTGATGCTGGATTTGAGATACTCTATACAAAGAGTTTTTCTATGGATATCTCAACACTAATCATTGCGAGAAAGATTAAAGCTTAAAGTGATGAATATACTCTCAGTCTCAAACTTAAATGAGCAGATCAAGACTCTCTTAGAGACTAGTTTTAGTCATGTCGTAGTCGAGGGAGAGCTCTCTCGCATCACGCATCATAACTCCGGGCATATCTACTTTAGCATCAAAGACAAAGACTCTACCATCAGCGCTGTGATGTTTAAAGGAAATGCCTCAAAGTTAAAATTTCGCCTTGAAGAGGGGATGAAAGTTGTCATAAATGCAGCTTTGACTCTTTATAAACCTCGTGGGGCATATCAGTTAAACTGTTTTAATATAGAGCCATCAGGTCAAGGTGCATTAGCACTTGCTTATGAGCAGTTAAAGCAAAAGTTAGCATCTAAGGGTTATTTTGAGTCAAGTATAAAAAAACAACTTCCAAAATTTCCTAAAAAAATAGCCTTTATAACTTCAGCAACGGGTGCAGCCCTGCAAGATATGTTAAGAGTTGCAAACACAAGATATAGAGTCCTAGATATAGATATTTATGACGTTTTAGTTCAAGGTGAGAGTGCCGCTTCAACAATTGCAAATGCTATAAATGTAGCCGATAAAAATGAGTATGATTTTATAATAGTTGGCCGTGGCGGTGGAAGCATAGAAGATTTGTGGGCTTTTAATGAAGAGATAGTAGCAGATGCCATCTTCGCTGCTTCTACACCTATAGTCTCTGCAGTTGGGCATGAGATTGACTGGGTAATAAGTGACTTTGTAAGTGATCTAAGGGCTCCAACTCCTAGTGCTGCTATGGAGATGACTCTGCCAGATACAAACGAGCTTTATCAAACACTAGACTCTCTCTCTTTGCAACACACTCAGTTTATAATGCAAAGGATACAAAACTTAAAACAAGAACTTCTGCATCTTGGCAAGCTCTATAGTGCACACTCAGTAGATAAAAAACTGCTTCAAAAGATAGAAGAAGTTAAGATGCTAAGAGAGTCATTTACAAGTGCCATAAACCAGAGAGTAAGTGTTGCTCAAAGTCAAGTTCAAAATCTTCAAAAGATGCTAGAATCAAATCATCCAAAATACAAAAATAAAAAAGGCTTTGCACAGATATCTTACAAATCCAAGCCTATAGATATAAATGAGCTTGAAGTTGGAGATGAGTTTTTAGCACAGACTCACGAGATAAGTATAAGTGCCAAAGTTATAAAAAAGGAAAAGATTATATGAAGTATCCAGATTTTTTTAATAGCATTGAGACTATAAAAGTAAAAGACCAACTCTCAGCAGTTCTAGGCGCTTTTGATAGAGGCCAATATGAATTTTGCTATCTTGACGTTGTAAAGGCAGCAGGGCATAGTTGTCCTACAGTTGCAGGGGCATATCTTGTGACAAAAGAGGCTCTAAAAGCTCTTTATAAAGATGAATTAGCTGTGCGTGGAGAGATAAAAGTAGAGTTTAAAGAGGCTCTTGAAGATGGTGTCGCTGGCGTTATTAGCAATGTTATCTCACAAATTACAGGTGCTACAGATGTTAGTGGTTTTAAAGGTTTAGCTGGTAAATTTGCAAGACACTCTTTGATGGATTTTAACTCTAAGATAGACTCATCAGCTCGCTTTACAAGAGTAGATAGCGGTAAATGTGTAGATGTTTACTACGACCCATCTTCCATTGCACCAGATGCTAAGATGCAAGGACTTATGCAAAAGATGATGAGCGGACAAGCCGAGCCACAAGAGATAAAAGAGTTTGGTGAGCTTTGGCAAGATAGAGTAAAAAGAATCTTTGAAAATACTAGTAGTGTTATAAGGGTTGTAGAGGTTTAGAATCTTTTATTTTACTTTTTATTTGTAAAAGTAAGAAGGCTTCACTGAAAACAGAAGCTGTAAACTTTAGTAACTTTCATGAAAACTTTACTATCTTACTTTTTTAAAAAAGTAAGCAAAAAGCATGTCACAAGTTGGATTTCTTCACGCTTTTTTTCGGTCACTGCGTCTAAAAATGCAAAACTCGGCTACGCCTCAAACAGTTGCATTTTCTTTACGACTACGCTCGGTCAAAAAAGCTAAAATCCAAAGTGACATAAATACTAACACACTTTGATAGCTTTGAGTTTGTGGTTCTATTGTTGTTAAATCTAATACAAACACTTAAAAAGTAATGCGTCAGTTGCAACATCTGCAGAGCCAAAAGATAGTAAATAGATACCGTTAAGAAAATCCAACTGTTTGAACGAAGTGAGTTTTGGATTTTTAGGGATTTGTTTGCTATGTTTTGGGAACCTCACTTAGTGAGGCTCGAAGCCGTTGCAAGAGTTTTTGCTTACTTTTTGCGAACAAAAAGTAAAGAGAGTCTCAAAATATATATGTAAAGCTTTTAATTTATTTCAAAACTATAGACGGAAAGTAAGTATGAAGAGTAACGGCAGCAGATGCAGTTAGCTTCTTCATAAACTTATCAAACTTATCCTCTTTGTTCCATATAGGATTTGCTACACCACTTAGTTTTACAAGTCTTATCTTTGCGTCATAACTAACTCCAAGAGAATCAACTAAACCAACTTCTTTTGCTTGAGATGCTGTAAAGATATGTGCGTTTGCAAAGATATCTCTTTTGTTGATATCTAAGCTTCTTGCCTGCGCTACATCTTCTGTAAACATATCGTACGTTCCTTGAATGACTTTGTTTAGCTCATTTACTTCATAAGCTTCCCACTCTCTGTTTGGAGTTCCGACTTGCTTGTATTTTCCAGCTTGAACACTTTGAGTCTTTACGCCAACCTTGTCCATAAGTTCACTAAAGTTTGCTCCTTGCATAATAACACCGATGCTACCAACCATAGAACCAGGATTTGCAATGATTTCATCTGCCCAGATGCTAGCGTAGTAGCTTCCACTCGCTAGAGTTCCACTTGCATAAACGATTACTGGTTTTTTCTCTTTTAGTCTTTTTATAGCATAAGCTATCTCGATAGAGGGGGAGACTGCTCCACCAGGTGAGTCAACTACAAGTAAGACACCTTTTATATTGTTATTTGATTCTGCTTTTTCAATCTGATCTAAAACCTCTGAAACTTCCATGATAGGACCACTTAGGTTAATCTGTTGTAAGTTATTTGGAGTTAAGTCTTTTTCACTTGATGGTGCAAATACTAAAAAAAGTATAAGAAGAAAAAGCATAGCTTTGAAGTGTTCTTGGATGAACTTTAAAGTTGCACCTATGGGAGAAAATATCTTTTTTAAAAACTGCATTATTAACCTTTTGCTGAGTTACCGTTTATGTAAATTTTGGAGATATTATATCTATGTAAGATTAAATGAATTGCTAACTCTTCATTTGGTTCTTTTTCTAAATCTAGTACTAACATATCTGCCGCTTTGCCCTCTTTTATCTCGCCAGTATTTAGCCCTAAAGCTTTTGCAGCATTTTTAGTCACACTTAGGATGAGTTTTTTTGCAAGCTCAAGAAGTGGCATCTTGTGATGCATAAAAAGGGCTACTTTCATCTCTTCAAAAAGGTCAAGTTTATAGTTAGAACTTAGCCCATCAGTTGCACAAACCCAGTTTATCCCTTTAGCATCTAGCGCTTCTAAGTCAAGAGCGCCATTTCCTAGAAGTCTGTTAGAAATTGGGCAGTGGATAATTGTATGAGCACTAGATGCAATGCTGTTTAGCTCATCTTCATTCGTTTTTACAGCATGAGTTAGAAGTGTGCTATGAGTGTTGAAATGCTCTAGAAACTCTGCTGAATCGCTAACATTTAAATTCTGTTTTAAGAGTTTGTTAAAAAATTCTTTAAACTCTCCGCTGCTCTCATCAAGCCAAGTTCTCTCTGCATTACTCTCCATAAAATGGGCGGTTAGTTTTAAATCTTCATTTTTTACAATTTTAAGAGCCTTTTTTATAAGAACAGGATGAACCGAATATGGAGAATGAATAGCCACAGCTGGGTAAAACCCTTCTCTTTGTATGTTCTTAGAAGCATCTAGTCTTGAGGTGAAGTCCGCAAAAAGAGCATCTGCCATAGTAGCTTGAGAGCCAATTAGCTCATTGAAATATACAACATTTTGAGGTGAAGATGCACAAGCTTCAAGATCCATCCCATGCGAACTAATAGCTCCAAATGTTGTGATGCCAGACTCAAGCATAGACTCAATCGCCTGGCCCATACAAGTGCTGTCACATCCACCAACAAGCTCTTGGCGGTTCTCTATAACGCTATAGAGCCAGTTCATAAAGTCGCCATAGCTTAGAGTTGTTTTGTTCGCACTAAATTCTATATGCACATGAGAGTTTATGAGTCCTGGCATGATAAGTGAGTTTTCTTGAAGCTCTGTTATCTGTGCATCTGGATATAGTTTTTTTAGCTCATCAAGAGGTGCTATTTTTTCTATGGTTTTATCAAAGGCAATAGCTTGGTTTTTAAGTAGTTTATCTGGTGTTAAAATGTAGTTAGGAGAGATTATTTTCATGTTTTTTCTTAGTTTTAAAGTTGGGATGATTATAGTTAATAAGCTTTAAAAAGCTTATTAAAGTGACTCTAATTTTTCGTAGAGTTCTTTTGCCATTATCTTGTAGTTTCTTTTGTGATGGAGTAGTTTTTCTTGTCCTGCGTGTCCCATTTTAGAAATATCCTCTTGGCTCATCTCTATGATGAAGTTCAGTTTTTTAGCAATTTCATCACTTTTAAATCCGCAAAACAGGGCATCTTCATCACTAAAGAGTGTACGATTTTTCGGGTTGTCAGTTAGAAGTGTGGGAATTGCACAAGTGTAGTAGTCCATAGTTTTTGCAGGTATAGAAGTTGAGTAGATTGGGATGTTTGGAAGTAGAGCTATCCCCACATCACAGGTATCTATCTGCTCTCTTAGTTCATCTAATGTTTCAGCTTTTAAAATGTTGATTTTGTCATTAATAGTAGGGTATTTAGCTATTACAGCTCTAGCAAACTCTGAATCAGGTGTAGATATGCTAAGATGCCAATTTTTTGACTCAAGTTTACTAAAAGCTACTAAAACTTTTTGAAAATCTCTTAGGGCATCTAGAGTTCCAACATATATAAAATGCTTTTTATCACCAGATGAACTTTTATACGGTTTTATCTTAGCTGGATCAAGACCTACTGGAAGTGGGAAGCTAAGAACTCCACTATCTGCATAAAAAGTATCTTCCATATCTTTAGATGTTGGCAAAAATATATCACACTGTGCTAAGAGGTTTTTCTTGCTTTGGGCTGTAAAATAATTCTTTACACTATCTATAAGTGTGGCACTGTTTTTTGCTTTTTGCGCCTCATAATACTCCTCTTTTTTAGGAAAAGAGAGTCTGTAACCAACCTTGTAACCATATTTTTGTCTATTTTCTAAGATATTCTTTAGAATATCAGGCTTGTTACGAACAAAAACATAGTCATACGAAGAGAGGTCAACGCCTTTAGAATCTAGATAGCAGCTTATCTCTTTTTTGTACTGGATTGGAACTACAAAATCACTCTCTTTTTCTTGAAAACTATTTTTAAATTTTGTAAAATAGACAATGTTTACATCTAAATACTCTTTTAAATAACCTTTGAAAAGTGGACCAACTGTGCCATGCTCAGAGTACTCTTGCTGATCTGTTATGTATAGAAGTTTCTTTTTACTTAGCATCTGCTTTTCCTTGTTTAGTGTCATCTTCTACTAACTCATCATAGAAGAGTTTTTTGTTAAATGCATAACCCAAATACTCACAAATATGCTCTACATCACGAAGTGCATTTCCTAAGCATGATGTTGCTCCAGGTGATGGAGTCATGTTGAAAATAATCCCATCTCCAGTGTTTATAGAAGCTTCTCCAAGGAGAAGTTTTTGATTTTTCTTATCTAAAATCTGAGGTCTTACTCCACCAAAACCTTTAGCATAAGAGATATCATCAATGCCTAGAGAGGGGACTATCTTCTTTGCATCTTGAACAAAGAGTTTTTTGTTAATGAATGGAACTTCAAACATAAAGTTTTTCAGTACATAGTTTCTTATATCTGAGTCTCTTAGTAAGTCATAAAAGATTTTAAAAACATTAGTGTCTAACCTTAGAGTTTTAAAAAAATCTAAATAAGTTCCAGACTTAAATCTCTCTAGTTTTGGTAGCATTAGGGCAGTTGGACCAAACCGTGTAAAGCCACTTACTAAGATATCTGGGTCACCATGAAGTGCAGCAAAAGGGAGTTTTGGGTTTTGTACCATATAGACTTTTCCATTTAAAATCTTACGATTTGCCATATAAAAACTCCCAGCCATTGGAAGACATCCAAAATCTAGTCCATGTCCCATTTGGTGAGCTAAAAATAGTGAATGCGCACCAGCATCTACTACTACAAAGTCTGCTGTAAACTGGCTCATTGTTGTTTGTATATGATATAGGCTACCAATCTTTTGAATTTTTTTTACTTCATTGTTAAAAAAAATATCAGTTACCTTGTCTTTTATCTTTAGAGTGTTATCTATAAAAGAGTCACTCAAAGCTTTAAAGTCGACTGTTGTGTACTCGCCTCTTGCTCCCATAGCTACTACATCTTCAGGTCTCTCTTTGCCATTTTTATCAAAGACAACAGCAGGTTCTATTAGTGCTAAATCTTCTTTTGTGTAAAGTTCTAAGTAGGGATATAAGGATTTAAACTCTTTAAAGCGGTTTTTGATGTAAGTTACTTCTTCATGACCAACTCCTAGGGCCATTTTTTGATGTGAAAATATAACTTTATTTTCATAACCATGATTTAGACAATACTTCTCAACCATTTTTGCAGTTTTTTTTACATTTGTAGCTTTTTCTAATGTGTAGTTCGTCTCAATATCCCCACAGTGGATAGTTTGTGAATTTGCAGAGCCGTTAGAGTTTAGTGATGAGAGCGAGTCATACTTCTCAAGTAAACATATGTTTTTAATGTCAGTATAACGACCAAGCTCATAAAATAGGGCTGATCCAGATACACCGCCTCCTACTACAATAACATCGTAATGGTTTTGTGTCATAATCTCTCTTTAAGGGGCTGAATTATTAGTTGTTGTTATCAAGATATTACGATAAAAACTATTCATAAAAACTTAAAAGCGCTAAGATGCAAAGTTTAGGATGTGATATAATCTATTATTATTTTAAGAAACTATAAAAAAGGAGATTTCCATGAAGGAATTTGTTAAGTTTGAAAACTTAGAAGAAGAGTTTTGTGAACTCTCAGATGTTCTAAAAAATAGTTTACAGAGGGATGTTTTATCTATAAAAAAACTTCTAAAGAGTAGTGAGAAATTTAAAAAATTATCTTTAGAATTTCCTAAGCTTGAAAAAGCGCAATATGTTATTTTTTCAGAGCATATGAAAGGAGAGTTCCATGAATCTGAAGCATATATTTTTATAGATGCTAAGGGCAGGGATATTTGTAATATCTCTGGAAGAGAGATGGATCTGTATGAAATGATTATAGATTGTGAAAATCTGATAGTAAAAAAACAGAGCTATTAGTGGTGCAACTCTTTTTAATAATAGTTCTGTTAAAATTAGCCGCTTAAGATTTACAAAAAAGGTAGAAAATGAAATTAGTAGTTATCCAAGGTCCAAACTTAAATATGCTCGGTATTAGAGAGCAACAAATCTATGGTCCAATGAAATTAGAACAAATTCATGCACAAATGAAAGAATTTGCGAGCCAAAATAGTATTGACATTGAGTTTTTTCAAAGCAACTTAGAAGGTGAAATAGTAGATAAAGTTCAAGAGTGTTATGGAGATGCTGATGGCATCATCATAAATGCAGCTGCATATACTCATACATCTATTGCTATTAGAGATGCAATCTCTGCAGTTAATCTTCCAACAATTGAAGTTCATATCAGCAATATTCACCGTCGTGAAGAGTTTAGAAAAGACAATATGATAGCTCCGGTATGTACTTCATCTGTTGTTGGTTTTGGTCCTTTTGGATACCACTTAGCAATGGTTGGAATGTTACAAATCATGAATGAGATAAAAGCAGCTCAAGAGATGCAAAAACAACAACAAGCTGGGCAAGTAACTAAGTAAACATGTATATAAAACGCAAGTTAAATGAGAGTCTAAGCACTTTTCGGGGCTTGCGTTTTCCTACAAAGTTAAGAGAAAAATCTTCTCATAGATATAGAGTGACCGTAGGTATTGGCGGAAATGTAGGAGATGTAAAGCGACGCTTTGAACATCTTTATATATTTTTTAAAAGAGACAAAAGAGTAGAACTCTTAGAGACTTCATTGATTTTGAAAAATCCTCCTTTTGGTTATACGAATCAAGATGATTTTTTAAACTCAATCATTGTACTTAAGGTAAATATGCAGCCTCTGGTCTTTTTAGAGTACTTGCATAGAGTAGAGAAAAAATTCGCACGCAAACGAAGTTTTGCAAATGCTCCAAGGACATTAGATTTGGATATTATCTTTTTTGACAATAAAGTTATAAAAACTCCAAGACTAACCATTCCGCATGAAAGTTGGTCCCAGCGAGAGAGTGTAACTATTCCACTGATGGATATGAAAAAATGAAAATACTTACATTTACAGGGCGTACTCCAACAGAAGCTCTAAAAAAAGCAAAGCTAGAAGTTGGAAACGATGGGATGCTTATAGAAACTAGAGAGATAAAGAAAAAAGCACTAGGAAGAGATGCCCTTTATGAGATTGTTATAGGCATAGATGAGGATGATATACATCCAACTTATCCAAGAAAGCCTACTAAACCTCTAAGTCAACAAAGACCCATCAAGCAAGAGAGTCAAGATGTTCTTTATGATATCTCAAGTGCAGCTGCTCAAATATCTGAAATCGCAAATGTACGTGACCCTCTCTATGAATATTCGCCTCAAAAAATGACGCCACACTCTTATGAACCAAAAGAGTTAAAAGAGATAAAAAGTGAGATAAATAAACTAGGCGATAAAGTAAAACTTATCCAAAATATGTTTTGGGATGAAAAAGCACCAGTATTGCAAAGTCAAATCCCTCCAGAGTTTGCCGAGATATATAGGCTAGCATCTCAAAGTGGAATGGATAGAGCACACCTTGATGCCATCATGCAGATGACACTAGAGCATATGCCATCAAAGATGAGAGAAAACTCATCTACTGTAAAGAGATACTTCCAAACACTACTTAGAAAAATGATACCAATAAGAAGGGAGTCTCTTCCAACGGTTGGGACAAAAAAAGTCATCATGCTAGTTGGTCCAACTGGAGTTGGAAAAACAACTTCTATAGCAAAACTTGCAGCTCGTTACTCATACTTGATGCAAAAAAAATACAAAGTAGGGCTAGTCGTTTTAGATACTTACCGCATTGGTGCGGTTGAGCAGTTGATGCAGTACGCTAGAATGATGAAGCTAGGTATTGAGACGGTAGTTGATCCTCCAGAGTTCTCAACTGCTCTAAACTCTTTACGATATTGTGACTATATACTTATAGATACTATGGGTTCTAGCCCTTATGATAAGGGTAAAATCTCCAAGATATATGAGTGCCTTGAAGCAAATGATACAGAATACAGTGTAGATGTTATTCTTGTAATGCCAAGTTCCATAAAGTATGAAGATCTTAAAGCTACTTATGAGAATTTCTCTAGCTTAAATATCGATACTGTAATGTTTACAAAGCTTGATGAAACAAGAGGATTTGGTAATATTTTTTCACTAGCTTATGAGACAAAGAGTCCCATCAGTTACTTCTCAGTTGGACAAGAAGTCCCAGAAGACTTAGTTTGCGCAAGTAGTGATTTTTTAGTTGAGTGTCTTTTAAATGGGTTTAATAGGAGCAAAGCATGATGGGCAATCAAGCTCAAAAGCTACAAGAGCTAGTAGCAACGAACTCCACAAAGAAGTCTAAAAAGACAAGGTTTATCGTTATTACAAGTGGAAAAGGTGGAGTTGGAAAGAGTACAATAAGCTCTAACTTATCGTATGTTTTATCTCAGAGCGGGCTAAATGTTGGCATCTTTGATGCAGATATTGGTTTAGCAAATCTTGATGTTATGTTTAATGTAAAAATCAAAAAAAATATCTTGCATGTACTCAAAGGTGAAGCAACTGTTAGCGATATTCTCATACCAATAACAAGAAACCTGATACTTATCCCAGGAGAGAGTGGAGATGAGATACTAAAGTATTCAGATGCTGCTCTTTTTGAGAGGTTTATGCAAGAAGCACAAGTTCTTGATAAACTTGATGTTATGATAATAGATACAGGAGCGGGAATAGGCGACCATATAAAGATGTTTATAAATGCTGCTGATGATGTTATAGTTGTAACTGTTCCAGATCCAGCGGCTATTACTGATGCATATGCTACCATAAAAACTATAGCTCTTTTGAGAAATGACATCTCTTTGATAATGAATCAAGTCAAAGGAGAAAAGGAAGCTGAAGGTGTTTTTGAGAAAATAAATAAAGTTGCAAAAGCAAATATTGGCGGAAATTTAGACTTACAATATTTAGGAAAAATAAATAGTGATACGAAAGTGAGCTCATCCATCAAAAAAAGGGAACTCTTTAGCATAGTCTATCCAAACTCTCAACCACACAGCGATATAACAGCAATCGCAAGTAAGATCGCAGCTAGATTGGAACGAAATATGCTCGTAAGTCCTAATGAAAGTGGGTTGAGTGGCTTGTTTAAACGCTTAATACAACATTTTTAGTCTTTTTTTTGGGGTATTATAGATGTTAGGTGAAAATTTTGTATATTTTTTTACAGTTCAAGGGTTTTTTGTAGGAATTATCTTTGGAATATTAAAGTCTTTTGATGCTGAGGGGCTTCTTTTATACACATTTTTCATAACAATATTTTTCTATCTTTTTTCTCATGTTATAATAGCTTTGTACTTTAAAACGTTAACTGCAAAATCCTACTTTTTTCCTAAAGAAACACATGAAAAACAGTTAGATCTTTTTGTAAACGAAATAAATAAAAGAGAAAAGCTTATAGACTCTGTATATAAAATTACAGATGCAGCTATAAAGATAAACTCGCAAGATTTACCAGGACAAAAGACATGATTTCTGCCTATACTAAAGATATAAAACATAAAGAAGATGAGCTTGCTATTCAGTATCTTCCTGCTGTAAAAGCTATGGCTTTTAGGCTCAAAGAAAGACTGCCAAGCTCTGTAGACTATATGGACCTCTCAGCCATAGGAACAGAAGAACTTATAAAACTTGCAAGAAGATATGATGAGAGTTTAAATGACTCTTTTTGGGGATATGCAAAAAAAAGAGTTTATGGCTCTATGCTTGACTATCTAAGAAGTTTAGATATTCTCTCTCGAGCTAGTAGAAAACTAGTTAAAGCGATAGACTATGCCATAGAAGAGCATAGACTCACAAATGAAGATGAACCAACAAATAAAGAGCTTTCAGAGTTACTTGGAGAGACAGAAGAGAAGATTCACGATGCAAGAATAGCTTCTAGTATATACACAGTTATGCCTTTGCACGATCAGCTTCATATTGGAGATGAGGGAGCAGCTCTGGCCCTTATAGAAAAAGAAGAACTTGTTGAGAAAATAAAGGAGATATTATCAAGCTATAATGAGCGTGAGCAGACGATAATACAGCTTTACTACTTTGAGGAGCTTACTCTAAAAGAAATAAGTGAAATTTTAGATATTACAGAGTCTAGAATATCCCAGATTCATAAATCTGTTATACATAAAATTAAAGAGAGTGTAGGGGCGTAAAATGGCAGATATACTTTCACAAGAAGAGATAGATGCACTACTGGATGTCGTTGATGATGAGGGCGATGATATACTAGATGACTCTAGTAGTAGCTCCTTTGTACACAATCAGCAAGTAACGCTTTATGACTTTAAGAGACCAAATAGAGTCTCAAAAGAACAACTCCGTGCATTTCGTGGTGTTCACGATAAGATGGCTCGCTCATTAGCATCTCAGATATCGTCTATTATGCGCTCTATAGTTGAGATACAACTTCACTCAGTCGATCAGATGACATATGGTGAGTTTTTGATGTCACTTCCAAGTCCAACGAGTTTTAATGTTTTTTCAATAAAGCCACTAGAAGGAAGCGGTATTATTGAGATAAACCCATCTATCGCTTTTCCGATGCTTGACCGACTTTTGGGTGGAAAGGGCGAGCCTTTTGATGCAAACAGAGAGTTCTCAGATATAGAACTGAGCCTTTTTGAGACTATTTTACGTGTTATGATGAGCACTCTAAAAGAGGCTTGGGGACCAGTGATGGAAGTTTTTCCTGCCATTGAGTCTAAAGAGTCGAGTCCAAATGTTGTCCAGATTGTTGCTCAAAATGAGATAGTTGTGATGGTAGTTATGGAGATAATCATCGGTCACTCTTCCGGGATGATGAATATCTGTTATCCAGTTATTGCGCTTGAACCCGTTTTGCCAAAGTTAGCAAGTAGGGACTTGATGCTAAATGAGACAAGTTCTAAAAAGAGTAGAAATACCGAACTTCAAGTCCTTCTCGGTGGTGCTAAGGTAAATGTAGAGGCAAACCTAGGAGATGCAGAGCTGACTATGAGAGATGTTTTAGATCTTCAAGTTGGGGATGTTGTGAGGCTCTCAAGTCCAGCTGATGATGTTGTAACTGTGAGTATTGATGGAAAAGATAGATTTAGAGGCGAGATAGGGTTGAGACGTTTTAGAAAATCTATTCAAGTTACACAGATGATAGATACCGAAAAAGATGCAGTCAAGCGTGCATTAGAGAATTTTGAAAACTTAAGACATGAAAAAATTTCTGGAGTTAGAGATATAGTTGATGGTGATGAAAAAACAAAAGAGGAAAGAATAGATGACTGATTTTATGAAACTATTTGAAGATGAGACTATTGGAACAGTGGAAGCTCTGATTGGTCAAGCGCCAACTTTAGAGATAAAAGAGCAACAGGATTTAAGTATTATCTCAAATATAATTCCTCCTATAGTCCTAGTAAAGTTAAGTGTTAGTGGAGATGTAGAAGCTAAAGCAATGGTAGCGCTTACTCCAAATTTGGCAGCCTCACTTTCTGATATGATGATGGGTGAAGAAGCTAGTGATAGAGAAGATGTAGGTGATGATGAACTAGATGCTTCAAAAGAGATAGTTTCAAATATATTTGGAGCTATTGGAAATAGTCTTTCGGGGCAAAAAGATATACCAAAACTCTCATTTAAGATAGATGCTATAGAGTTTGTCTCAGACAATAGTGAGATAAGCCTAGAAGACTACAGTAAAATGTATGTCTATAAGTTCAACATAGGTGATTTAAACTCCTTATTTATGTTTATTATTGATGAGAAACTTCGCAATTCACTTGATGGTAAAAAAAACGAACCACAAGGAAAATCAAACCATTATGAAGAGACTTCTATGCAAAATTGTGACGCATCTGGAGTTAAACTAAACTCTGAAGAGATGAATAACATCGCTTTAATAATGGACGTTAAACTTCCAGTTCGTGTAAGAATTGGAAAGAAAAAGATGCTACTTAAAGATGTTTTAAATATGGATATAGGTTCAGTTATAGAGCTTAATCAACTGGCAAACGATCCACTAGATATCTTAGTTGATAACCATGTTATAGCTCAAGGTGAAGTTGTGATCATTGATGGAAACTTTGGAGTTCAGATAAAAACAATAGGTTCAAAAAGAGACAGATTAAATAAATTGAAGGCGTAAATTGAGATCTAAAAAAAATGAATTAACAAAAAAATATTTAAAAGATATAAAATCTGCTGATGCATGGAGTGCTTTTAGAATACTCGCTGACTTTGTAAAGGGTTATGATGAGTTAGGAGAGCTTGGTCCAACGGTAACTATCTTTGGAAGTGCTAGGACAAAACAAAATGCTACTTCTTATAAAAAAGCACAAAAATTGGCATCTATGTTAGGCTCAAGAGGTTTTAACATTATGACAGGTGGTGGACCTGGGATTATGGAAGCTGCAAATAGAGGAGCACACACACATAAAAACGTAGAATCAATAGGTTTAAATATTGATCTTCCTTTTGAACAAGTTGCAAATCCATATACTACAACAGAGCTAAGTTTTGACTACTTTTTCTCAAGAAAAGTTATGCTTGTAAAGTACTCTATGGCTTATGTTATTTTTCCAGGTGGATATGGAACACTTGACGAACTTTTTGAAGCACTTACGCTTATACAAACTAAAAAAATCACTGGCGTTAGAGTTTTTATAGTTGGAGTTGATTTTTTTAAACCACTAATGAATTTTATAGAAGATAAACTCATAGCTAGCGGGATGATTGATAAAGAAGATTTTGAAATTATAACACTAACTGATGATTTAAAAATTGTGACACAAGGGATAGAACAATCGCTCTTAGAGCAGATAGATATGCTTAAAAAAATAGGGCTTGAAGACTCTGCATACTATAAATCTTTATATGATTTTTGTTCAGAAAAAAAAATAAAGAGTAATAAGAAAAAGAAATGAAAAAAAAAGTACTAGTTGGAATGAGTGGAGGAGTTGATTCTACTGTCTCAGCGCTTCTACTAAAGCAAGATGGTTATGAAGTTGAGGGACTTTATATGAAGCTCCACTCAAAGCCGAACTATCATGAGATTCACTTAGAACGTGCAAAAAAAGCGGCTGCGTTTGTGGGAATGAAACTCCATGTTTTAGACTTGCAAGAGACTTTTAATGAGAAAGTTTTTCAGCCCTTTATAGATACTTACGCTAAAGGCGAGACGCCAAATCCATGTGCATTATGTAACAGAAACTTAAAGTTTGGCGAGATGGTGAAATTTGCAGATAGTATAGGTGCCGACTATGTGGCAACAGGACACTACATCAAGACTGATGGGGAGTACTTTTATCAAGCTGATGATGATACAAAAGACCAAAGTTATTTTTTATTTTATGTAAAAAAAGAGATTTTACCAAGACTTATTTTTCCTCTAGGAGAGCGTAAAAAAAGCGATATAAAAGAGTTTGCAGCTTCCATCAAAGGCTTAGAGTCCTTTGCTTCTCAAGGTGAATCGAGTGAGATTTGTTTTGTTGAGACTACTTATACTGACTTACTTAAGGACTATGTGCAAGTAGATAATGTCGGAGAAGTTTTAGATAGAGAAGGAAATGTAGTAGGCGAGCATAAAGGCTATATGCACTACACCATAGGAAAAAGAAAAGGCTTCAGTGTCAGAGGCGCACATCAGCCTCACTTCGTTTTAAGCATAGATGCTGCTAAAAACCAAATCATAGTTGGAAAAAAAGAAGAGTTAGCTTGTAGTAGCCTAGTGATAGACAATCTAAATATGTTCAATGACAAAGACGAGTTTGAGACAAGTGTAAAATTAAGATACAGAACAAAAGCAGTAAAGTGTCATGTAAAGATAGAAAATGACAAAGCAAATATAACCCTAGAAGAGAGCGTCTTTGGAGTAGCCATAGGTCAAGCAGCTGTTTTTTATGATGATGATAAGCTCATAGGCGGTGGGTGGATTTGCGAGGTTTAGAAGTAGATTTTAACTGAATCTAGTTTATATATAATCCATACGCTTAAAATAGAAATATTGTCTATATTTTAGGAGTTAAAATTGGAAAACTTAACAGACTTAAAAGCGATACTGCATTCAAAAAGAGCAAATATATACTATCTTGAGTATTGCCGTGTAATGCAAAAAGATGGTAGAGTACTTTATCTGAGTGAAGTCAAAAAAGAGTATCAGTACTGGAACATTCCTATTGCCAATACTACTTGTTTACTTCTAGGAACTGGAACCTCTATCACGCAAGCAGCTATGAGAATGTTAGCACAAGCTGGTGTTCTTGTAGGTTTTTGTGGAGGTGGAGCAACTCCATTGTTTATGGCAAATGAGATAGAGTGGTTTACTCCCCAAAGCGAGTATAGACCTACAGAATACATACAAGGCTGGATGCAGTTTTGGTTTGATGATGCCAAGCGACTTGAGGTTGCTAAAAGATTTCAAATAGCAAGAATAGAGTTTATACAAAAAGTTTGGTCTAAAGATAGAGAGTTGAAGCTAGAAGGTTTTGATGCTGCTGACCCTGAATTAGAGGGACTGTTTTCTACTATATTAACAAATATCCCAAATGCTTATAATGTTGGAAAGCTCCTACAACTTGAAGCAGAATTTACTAAAAAACTCTACAAATATGCTGCACAAAAAACAAATCAATCAGGCTTTACTAGAGAACACAAAAGTTCTGACTTAGCCAATGATTTTTTAAATCATGGAAATTATTTGGCTTATGGACTAGGAGCTACCACTCTTTGGGTTTTAGGAATTCCTCATGGCTTTGCTGTGATGCATGGCAAAACTAGAAGAGGTGCGCTAGTCTTTGATGTGGCTGACCTTATTAAAGATGCTTTAGTCTTACCGTGGGCATTCATCTGTGCAAAAGAGAAGATGAGTGAAAAAGAGTTTCGCTCACAATGCTTACAAAATTTTGTAGAGCATAAAGCTTTAGACTTTATGTTTACACAGGTCAAAGAGGCTTCTGCTTACTATACTCCAACAAAAGAAATTGTATTATGATGGTAATATTTGTCTCACAATGTGAGAAAAACGCTCTCAAAAAAACACGCAGAATTTTAGACTCTTTTGCAAACCGCATCGGAGACAATACTTGGCGGACTATCATCACACAGGAAGGATTAGAAGCTGTAAAAAAACTACTTAGAAGAACAGCTTCAAAAAGTACTGCTGTGAGTTGTCACTGGATACGAAGTCGTAGCAGAAGTGACTTTTTATGGGTTGTTGGCAATAAGGATAGATTTAGCCAAGATGGAGTTGTTCCTGTTCATTGGACGGCTAAAACAATTTTAGATAATTATAAAGAGAGTGAGTGGAAATATATGCCTCTCATCAAAGCTCTAACAGCACTCTCTGCCCTTTTTCATGACTGGGGAAAATCAACAAAACTCTTTCAAGATAAATTAAAACCAAATAGTAAAATCAAAGCTGACCCGATTCGACATGAGTGGGTAAGTTGCATCTTGCTAAATGCCTTTATCTCGCAAAACAAAGAGGACTGGTTGCATCGTTTGAGTGATGGCATTATAGATGAGACTTTACTGATGGCTAGTACTAAAGATGTTGATGAAAGAGTGTTGCAAAATCTTCCTTTCTCTGCACAGCTTATAATGTGGTTGATAGTCTCTCATCATAGACTACCTAGTGCTTCTACTTCTAAGTCAATAATTTCTGATGAATATGGTGGTGAATATGCCTTTAGTCTCGAAGATACATTGCAACATATAAAAAAATCGTGGGGATATGAAAATAAAAGAGATGAAAAAGAGTATCAAAAACGATTAGAACAATGTTTTATATTTCCTCATGGGCTTTTGAGTAACTCATCTAAATGGCTAACTCTTGTCAAACGCTGGGCAACAAAACTTTTAGCACAGCAATCTCTCTTGGATGAAGCCATAAATGATGGTAGCTATAGAGCCGTTTTACATCATAGTCGCCTCTGTTTGATGCTAGGTGACCACAACTACTCTTCACAAGATAGAGACCCTCATTTTAAAGACACAACAGAACTTTATGCAAATTCTCATCCTAAAACAAAAGAGTTAAAACAAAAGCTCGATGAACATCTATGTGGTGTTTATGAGAGTGCTACAGCTGTCGTTCATCATTTGCCTATGTTTGAGCATGAATCTCCTTTCGTACAAAATAATAAAATCTTAAAAAAGGCAAGTCCAAAAGTATTTGCTTGGCAAGATAAAGCTGTTACAAAAATAAGAGAAGTGATGCAAGAAGAGTCTAAAAAACGAGGTTTTTTTGCTGTGAATATGGCAAGTACTGGGTGTGGAAAAACCTTTGCAAATGCTAAAGTTATGCAAGCTATCTCCAAAGATGGAGACTCTCTTCGTTATGTTTTAGCTTTGGGGCTTAGAACTTTGACTTTGCAAACTGGAGATGAATATAGAGAGAGGATAGAGTTAAGTAAAGAAGATTTGGCCGTTTTGATAGGCTCAAAAGCTATCATGGAACTTCATGAAAATCAAAAAAAAGAAACAGAAAATGAACAAAAAAATGACCATGGTTCTGAATCTTTAGAGAGCCTGCTTGATGAAGAAGTTATTTATGAGCTTGATATTAAAGATGACGCACTAAAAACAGTTTTAAAAAATGAGCGAGATAGAAAGTTTCTTTATGCACCTGTGTTAGTTTGTACTATAGACCATCTTATGGGAGCTGTGACTACTAAAAAAGGTGGGCGTTACATATTGCCTAGTTTACGGATGCTCTCTTCTGACTTAGTCATAGATGAGATAGATGATTTTAGTGGTTCTGATCTTATTGCCATTGGTAGGTTGGTTCACTTAGCTGGGATGCTAGGGCGCGGTGTGATGATTTCATCGGCTACAATTCCTCCTGATTTGGCAAAAGGGTATTTTAACGCTTACAAAAAAGGTTGGCAACTCTATGTAAAAAGTCATGAAGCGAAAAATAAAATAGTTTGTGCTTGGATAGATGAGTTTAAAACAGATGTAAAAGAGATAGATAGCTTTGAGAGTAAAAAAGCCTTAGAAATGTATGAAGAGAGTCATAATTATTTTATAGATAAACGAATTCAAAACCTAAAAGATGAGCCAGTAAAGAGAAAAGTAGAGATAGTAGAGTGCCATAATGAGTTAGAAGATAACGAATTTGAAGAGGATGAAACAAAAACAGATGTTTACTTCTCTAAGATAAAAGATGCGATTATACAAAAGCATCAAGAACACCACACTATCGACAAAAAAAGTGCTAAACGAATCTCTTTTGGGGTTGTTCGTGTTGCAAATACTCCACCTTGCGTAGCTTTGAGCAGATACTTGGCAATGGCTGAATATGAAGATGTAGAGCTAAAAGTAATGGCATATCATTCTAATCAGGTGTTGCTTTTACGACATGAACAAGAGAAGCATTTAGATGCTGTTCTAAAGCGAAAAGAGAAAGATGATGAAGAGGCAAAAGCATTTAAAGATGAAATAATCCGCTCTCATATAGACATAAGTAAAACGCAAGATGTGATATTTGTTTTGGTTGCAACACCTGTAGAAGAAGTAGGGCGAGACCATGACTTTGACTGGGCTATTATAGAGCCATCTTCTTATCGCTCTATCATCCAACTTGCAGGGCGAGTGCGAAGACATAGGGTAGGCGAAATAGTTGAGCCAAATATTGGCTTGATGCAGTATAACTATAAAGCTTTTAAGGGTAGTGATGAAGAAGGAAAGAGATATTTTAACAGACCAGGATATGAAGAAAATATAACACTAAACACTCACAATCTCTCAAAACTTATAGACACAGATGAGATATCTATCAGGCTAGATGCACAAGCAAGAATTAAAAAACCTCAAAAACTAGATGAAAAAAACTCTTTGGTAGATTTAGAACATCATATGACACAAAAAGATTTAACTTCTTTTGATAAAAAAGGGGCTGACTCTTTTGAGGGCTACTTAAATGAGAGTTGGTTTTTGACAGCACATCCTCTTTATTTTCATCCTTTTAGGGAGAGTTTAAAAAATACAAATATTTTTTTAGTCTATAACGAAAAAGAAGATAACTACTGTTTTTCAGAGTTAGATGAGTATGGCAAACTTATGACTTACGAATCAGGATACCCTGTAAACAGAGAAGAGATGTTAAAGATAAGTAAAATGGATGAGGATAGTATAGATATAAGTAGATTATGGTTACATCGAGATTATGATGAACTGGTAAAAGAGTATGCGACAAAAAACAATCTAAGCAAAGAGGAAGTATCACGCAGATATGGAGAGTTGAATTTTGTAGTCTATAAAGAAAATGAGGAGTTTGAATACAGTGATCAGTTTGGGTTGGTAAGAGTATATGGAAAATAAGATACAATCCGAGATATAAAATTATACTGCCGAATAGGTAGCTTAGAAATGAATTAATATTATATGCAATTAAACTGCCGAATAGGCAGCGAGAAATTATTATGCCTGAATAAATATAATATGCTTAAAAGAACAACTTAAGTTTATACTGATATGATTTTAAGTGAAAAAATACTGAATAAGTAATTTTAATTCACTGTAAGGAGGAAATATTGTGATAGAGCAAGCAATATCCACATTTTTTGACGAAAGAAAAGAGATTTGGATGAAAAAAAATCAGACAAGTTCTATGTCTGATGAAGAAGTGTTAAAACTTAAAGTCGAGTGTGAAGAGTCATTATCACTCGAAAAATGGCTTCCTGATGCTGCAAAAAGAGCAGGGCAGATCTCTATATCAACACACCCTTGTACCTTTTCTCATCCAAGTTCAAGAAAAAACAAAAATGGATATGTAACACCAATCATTGCAGATGCACTTAGGCATAATGATGGATTACTTAGAAGTGGAAATGTAGAAGTGCAGAGTGATGCATTAGGAAATGCAGCTGCCCTAGATGTTCATAAGTTTTTAAACCTAGTGATGAGTGATGGAAAAACACTTATAAAACATATAGAGCTAGATAGTGAGTTGGCAAGGTCACTTTTAAATATTGAAAATCATAGATATGAAAGTTTAAGAGATGGTTTTTTAAAGATGATAAACTCATCAAATGATTTAGTTACTAGTGAGAAGATTAAGCAGGTTTATTTTCCTGTAAAAGATGATTATCATCAGCTATCTATTTTAAGTAATTCTGGGATTATGTACCATCTTAAAAAGCGTATCGACACTATGCGTTTTGGCGATGAGGTCAAAGAAAAACGAGACAAAAGAAAAAAAGGTGAATATTCTGAGAGTGGATATAGTGAAATATATGACTTAACCACCATAGCTTATGGAGGAACAAAACCTCAAAATATCTCTGTACTGAACTCTAAAAATGGAGGAAAAGCTTATCTGTTTCGCTCCATGCCACCAGTTCTAAAAAAGAGAGAGATATACTTTCCTAAAAGTAATTTCTTTGAAGAATCTATAAGAGTTTGGGAAGTTTCAGGGATTTTTGATGCACTTCATCGTATCGCAATTACAGATTATAATAATGAGGATATTAGAGATGCTCGCATCCGTAGATATGGGCAGTTAGTGGATAAAGTCATTGAAAAAATGTGGTCTCTTCGCTTAGTTTCATCAGAACAATACTATGAGAAAAATTCAAAACTAAAGTCTCATCAAAAGATTTGGTTATCTCATGAGCATGAAGAAGAGCGAGAGAGTGATGATTCATGGCTTGATAAATTAGAAAAAGAGATAACTGAATGGATACTCAAAAGCTATGAAAAGAAAACCAATAAAAAATTTGGAACTGATGAGAAAAAAGATATAGCAAAAGTAGTACATGAACACAGGGAGGCATTACGATGATACGACAATTATTATTATTGCCACATATAGAGGTACACAATGCAAATGCGCTTTCAAGCCCATTTACTATAGGTTTTCCCGCTATGACCGCATGGTTAGGTGCTACTCATGCTTTAGAGAGAAAGCTAAATGCTGATGGTTTTGAAGTATTACGATTTAAAGCGACTGGAGTTGTAAGCCATAAAGCAAATTTGCAAACATTTAAAGGCGTTGGGGATTATGTTCACTCTATCGTAGGAACTGGCAATCCACTAGATAAAGATGGCACTCGTCCATCATTTATAGAAGAGGCACGAATCCATCTTGATGTGAGTTTAGTTATAGAGCTAGAGGGATTACAAAAGATAGATGAAGATAGGTTTTTAGAGAGGGTTAATCATCATTTACTAGGTCGTATGAAGATGGCAGGCGGAGATATTTTGTCATGTAAAAAACCTACACTGCATAGGTTAAATGATGAAGAAGAAAAACAACTCATCAGCTTTAGAAAAAAACTAATGCCTAGTTACGCTATTGTAGAGCGAAAAGACTTGATGTTAGAAGCAATGGAGAGTGGAGCAGATGCAGTTGATGCTATTTTGGACTATCTTTCATTACATCACAATTGCACAAAAGAAGATGAAAAAGTAGTTTGGAAGAGTGAGAGAAAAGTATCAGGCTGGTTAGTTCCAATCGCTGTTGGTTTTCAAGGTATCTCGCCTATAGGCAAAGCTAGAAACCAAAGAGATGCAGAGACTCCACATCGGTTTGCAGAGAGTGTTGTAACTCTTGGAGAGTTTAAGATGCCATACAAAATAACATCTATAGATGAGATTTTATGGCGTTATAGTTATGATGAAGAAAATTCTCTTTATCTTTGTGAACAAAATAAATAAAAAAAGGAAAATGAAATGGCAAAAGTAAAAAATGCAATAGCATCTGTGTTAGCGTTCGATAAAAAGTTAGTACCATCTGATGGTTATATGTATGGAACAACTTGGGAGAACAAAGATAAGGCTACTTCTCTAAAGTTGGTTGAGAAGTCTGTAAGAGGAACGATAAGCAATCGTCTTAAAGATGCAGTGAAAAATGACCCTTTAAAACTCAATGCTGAAGTAGAGAAGGCAAATCTTCAAACAGTAGATAGTTGTGCATTGGCAGAGGAGCAAGATACGCTAAAACTTCACTTTACTCTTAAAGTGTTGGGTGCTATAAAAGAGCCATCAGCTTGTAATGATGCTACTTTTTTAGAGAGCTATAAAGAGGCAGTTGGTGCTTATATAGAGCAAGAAAAGTTCAGCGAACTTGGTCGCAGATATGCTCTAAACTTAGCTAATGCCCGTTTTTTATGGCGAAACCGTGTTGGAGCAGAGCAGATAGAGGTTCAAGTAAAAGATTTGAAAAGTGAGCAATTGTGGACATTTAATGCAAAAGAGTTTAGTATCCGTTCTATGCAAAATACAGATAAAGATGTCATCTCTTTAGGCGAAAAAATAGCAAGTGCACTTGCTAGTGAAGATGAGTTTTTGATGCTTGACATTACTTGTTATGCGCAAGTAGGAAAAGCTCAAGAAGTATATCCTAGTGAAGAGCTGGTGTTAGATAAAGGACAAAGTAAAAAAAGTAAAATTCTTTATACTGTAGATGAGATAGCAGCAATGCACTCTCAAAAACTAGGAAATGCACTTAGAAGTATAGATACTTGGTACAGTGAGTACGCAACTGAAAATAGACCTATCGCAATAGAGCCATACGGGTCTGTTACTAATCTTGGCCGTGCTTTTAGAACACCAAAAGAGAAGCAGGACTTTTTTACTCTCTTTGATAAGTTTGCTACAGGCACAAAGCTTGATAGTAAAGATGAAGAACATTATGTTATGGCTGTATTAGTTCGTGGTGGTGTTTTTGGCGAGAGTTCAAAGTAGTCAAAATGAACTATTATATAGATATAAAATTATCAGGTGATACTGAAATCTCACTTGGATATATTTGGCAAAAGGTTTATGCACAGATGCATCTAGCATTGGTTGAGCAAAAAAATAGTGAAGGAATGTGCAGAGTAGGTTTTTCCTTTCCTCACTATAAAGAGGTATTTCCACTTGGAGATATGCTTCGTTTGTTTTCACATACAAAAGAGGAGTTGGAACTTTTAAATGTAGAAAAACAGTTAAAAAACTTTTTAGACTATGTGTTAGTTAGTGGTATAAAGGAAGTCCCAAATGATGTACATAGTTATGTAACTTTTAGTCGAAAACAAGTTAAGTGCAATAGCGAACGATTGGCACGAAGGCAAGCTAAAAGAAAAGGTATTAGTTTTGAAGAGGCATTGAAAAATTATGAAGAGTTTGACGAGGAAAAGAAAAAAGAAAAAAACAAACTTCCATATATCAACATAGATAGTTTATCAAGTCAAAATAAAATGAAGGTTTTTGTAGCAAAAGAGATAAGTTTAGAACCAAAAGAAGGTCTATTTTCAACCTATGGTTTAAGTAAAACTTCAACTGTTCCATGTTTTTAGCGTAAAATACCTAATTTTTTTCATAGCTTTTTAAAGCCCTAAAATAAAGGTTTTACAGAAGTTGTGAAAAATAAAGGTCATTTAAGTAAATATATCTCAAAAGCTCGATATAGTAATGTTTTAAGAGATTGTTTTGCTGTGAACTGCCGAATAGGTAGCTTAGAAACACACAAACAATTATCAGTAAGGTAAAAAGAACGTGAACTGCCGAATAGGTAGCTTAGAAACAATTATAATCTTGTAAATGTGAGCATAAAAAGTGAACTGCCGAATAGGTAGCTTAGAAAATTCTCTATGGCTTCAATCAAATCAGGATTATGTGAACTGCCGAATAGGTAGCTTAGAAAATTTACAAAAGTTCTAATCTCAACCTTAAATAGTGAACTGCCGAATAGGTAGCTTAGAAAGTATGGCGATTTTAATCAAGGTATAACATCAGGTGAACTGCCGAATAGGTAGCTTAGAAAAAAAGTTTGTATTTTCCATTTTATTTTCCTTTGTGAACTGCCGAATAGGTAGCTTAGAAACACATCCGCACTCACAATTAAATTCACTTCTTGTGAACTGCCGAATAGGTAGCTTAGAAAATGAGCGACCTTAATACTCTTCTTGAGAAGCAGTGAACTGCCGAATAGGTAGCTTAGAAATATCATTTCAGTACCGGGAGGTCGTGACTCTTGTGAACTGCCGAATAGGTAGCTTAGAAAAAACTTGATTTTCAACTTCCCCTCTTTGTACTGTGAACTGCCGAATAGGTAGCTTAGAAATCTAAGCCTCTGATATCAAACATCTCTTCACGTGTGAACTGCCGAATAGGTAGCTTAGAAATCCCATATATCTTTCATAACTTTTACTATATCGTGAACTGCCGAATAGGTAGCTTAGAAAAAACTCGTGTTTAGCTCCTATCGTCATAACAGGTGAACTGCCGAATAGGTAGCTTAGAAACTTAGTTGATAAAACTATACGCTCTACTTCACGTGAACTGCCGAATAGGTAGCTTAGAAATCACGGATGTATTCAACTTGACTATATAAGTCGTGAACTGCCGAATAGGTAGCTTAGAAAAACTATTGTAATCCAACCTAAGTCAATTCCGCGTGAACTGCCGAATAGGTAGCTTAGAAATTGAGCTAAGTCAGGGTCAAAACTATTATATAGTGAACTGCCGAATAGGTAGCTTAGAAATATGTACCAATATCCTTTTGCTAGTTCCTTTTGTGAACTGCCGAATAGGTAGCTTAGAAATATAGTATAAGTTGCAGTTGCTAGTTTTTGTTGTGAACTGCCGAATAGGTAGCTTAGAAAACCACAAGTAAGATATGAAGTGATATATAAAGGTGAACTGCCGAATAGGTAGCTTAGAAAATACTTCATTCTTGCAGACGTTATCGCATAGCGTGAACTGCCGAATAGGTAGCTTAGAAAGTTAAAAGTAAGAGTTGAAACTCTTATCAGTAGTGAACTGCCGAATAGGTAGCTTAGAAAAAATCGGAAGCGTGTTAAAAACTTATGAAGAGGTGAACTGCCGAATAGGTAGCTTAGAAAACCTAGTGCATCTATAGAATTTCCATTCTAGCGTGAACTGCCGAATAGGTAGCTTAGAAATGATAGTGTACCTCTGGTTACCGTGCATACTTGTGAACTGCCGAATAGGTAGCTTAGAAAACGGCGAACAACAAAGATAATAAAGCCGATGCGTGAACTGCCGAATAGGTAGCTTAGAAAAACTGTAAAAATTGCAAAAGGCGACAACTGCTGTGAACTGCCGAATAGGTAGCTTAGAAATAACCGTCCCGCATTTAAAAAATGTGATCACAGTGAACTGCCGAATAGGTAGCTTAGAAAAATGATGTCATCAAGTCCACTTGCTAGCCAATGTGAACTGCCGAATAGGTAGCTTAGAAAAGCCAAATGCGAGTTACATCTTACACAAGCTTTGTGAACTGCCGAATAGGTAGCTTAGAAATACCTTTTCTTTAAATATACACAATTATAACGGTGAACTGCCGAATAGGTAGCTTAGAAAACTATATAGTTGTCGCTGAATAAGTCTAAAACGTGAACTGCCGAATAGGTAGCTTAGAAAACTCTTCAAGCTTGTTTAGTGCTAGCTCTCTAGTGAACTGCCGAATAGGTAGCTTAGAAAAGCTGTTTGAGTTTCACCTACATAGTTTACTCTGTGAACTGCCGAATAGGTAGCTTAGAAATGTTAAATTACTATTAGATTTAAAATCAAATGGTGAACTGCCGAATAGGTAGCTTAGAAAGACTGAAGACAATATCAAGTTCTTTTTAAGGGGTGAACTGCCGAATAGGTAGCTTAGAAAAGCAATTACTGCGCCTATTAAAAAGAATGGTGGTGAACTGCCGAATAGGTAGCTTAGAAACAGTAAAGCCACTACTATAGCTGTAAAGAACTGTGAACTGCCGAATAGGTAGCTTAGAAAATTTGAGAAAATAGTTTTACTTCCATCAGGATGTGAACTGCCGAATAGGTAGCTTAGAAAAGTCACTCCTGAAAGTGTTGCATATACTCTTGGTGAACTGCCGAATAGGTAGCTTAGAAAAGAGCAAATGGTTTAATAAATGATATAAATAAGTGAACTGCCGAATAGGTAGCTTAGAAAACACGATAAAATTATTAAAATATATAGAAGCCGTGAACTGCCGAATAGGTAGCTTAGAAAACCATAACCATAAGCTTTTCGTCTTACGGTTCGTGAACTGCCGAATAGGTAGCTTAGAAATGTATTGTAATTCCTTGTTCCGAAAAGCAAGCGTGAACTGCCGAATAGGTAGCTTAGAAATTGTATAACTGTTAAAAAAAGAGTAGGCAACCGTGAACTGCCGAATAGGTAGCTTAGAAACTACGTGGACGCGGTCGATTTAGTAGCGTTTTGTGAACTGCCGAATAGGTAGCTTAGAAAAGCACTTGCTCCAACTCCAATACAATCATAAAGTGAACTGCCGAATAGGTAGCTTAGAAAATAATAAGCTTTTAATAATTCATCATCGAACTGTGAACTGCCGAATAGGTAGCTTAGAAAGCCCGAATGGTTAACTTCAAAGATTCTGTACAGTGAACTGCCGAATAGGTAGCTTAGAAAACTTATGTCATCTTGTAAAACAATCGCTAAACGTGAACTGCCGAATAGGTAGCTTAGAAAGATAAGATAGCAAAGATAGAAGCCTCTCGAGTGTGAACTGCCGAATAGGTAGCTTAGAAACTATTGATCCACTCATCTTGAAAGTTTGCACTGTGAACTGCCGAATAGGTAGCTTAGAAAATTAAATGGGCGGATATTCTTTCAAGTCCTGCGTGAACTGCCGAATAGGTAGCTTAGAAAATCAAGCAAGCTTTTATACTGTTGATGGAATCGTAAACTATTTAGTAGGTATATTGGAAGAGCCTCGAACAAGTTTGAGGTTCCAAAAAGTGATGAACTATTATTAATATTGAACTATTTAATTTATTGCAAAAAGGTATATAGGTAAAATTTACATACAATTACGCATATCACATTAGCTATGTGTAAATAATGTAATAATTTACACATAGTTACAATGTGCTTATTTAAAAGATAAAAGGAAAAACAAAGATGGCTAAAGTAGTGATTTTGAGTGGTGCTGGGATAAGTGCTGAGTCTGGGATAAGTACTTTTAGAGATAGTGATGGACTTTGGGAAGAGTATGATGTAAAGGATATTTGTACAGCTGGATGCTTAGAGACAAATAGAGCTATGACTATAGAGTTTTACGATAAAAGAAGATTAGATTTAGCAGATAAAGAGCCAAACAAAGCACATAGAGTTATAGCAAAACTAAAGGCAAAATACAAAGATGAGATAGCCATCATCACTCAAAACGTAGATGACCTCTTTGAAAAGGCGGGCATTGCACATGAAGATGTAGTGCATCTACATGGGTATTTGACAAAAGTTGAGTGTGAGAAGTGTGGGTTGGTTTATGACATAGCTTATAAAAAAACCAAAGATAGTTTTAAAGGTAAGTGCTCAACTTGTACTAGTGAAAAAATCCGCCCATTTATAGTGATGTTTGGCGAAGCTGCTCCAATGTACGCAAAACTAAACCATGAGATTAACGACTGCGAACTTTTAGTCATCATAGGTACAAGTGGAAATGTTATCTCTGTTGATATTCTTAGCTCTTATGTAGATAAAACTATACTAAACAACCTTGAGCCAAGTTTTGCTATAAATGATGAGCTTTATACAAAAGTACTCTATAAAAAAGCAACTGAGGCGATAGATGAGGTAGCTAGTGATATTGAAATGTTTTTGGAAGATAGAGCATAAAAATTAAAAAATGGGGCAAGTGAGTTTAAGGGAGAGCATATAGATTTTGCGACTGGAACTTTTCCCAATTGGCAAGCAGTTATAAAATATATAAAATAGCCCTTCTTATAAAAAGCTCTTAGTTCCTCTTGCATCGTACATGTCTTTGTACCTAAATGTGATGAGGTTTTGCATGATGGCAAAGAGTATCATAAAGTTTATGAAGCTACTTCCTCCATAGCTAAACATCGGCAGAGGAACACCAACAACAGGGGCGAAACCTATTGTCATGGATATGTTTACTCCCATATATATAAAGATCATAAAGGCTATGGAGATGCTAACTACTTTTATAAAATAGTCTGTGTTGTAGACGCTAAGACTCATAAGATGAAGTATTAGTACAGCATAGATTAGGATGATGGCCAAAGCTCCTAAAAAACCACTTCTCTCGACTAAAAAAGCAAAGATAAAGTCACTTGTAGAAATGGGAAGAAATCTCATCTGAGTCTGAGTAGCATCTTCTTTTGATTTTCCTGTTAATCCTCCTGAACCTATGGCTATGATGGATTGTTGGACATGATATGATGGTTTTTCACTTAAGAAGTCTATTATCCTTGTTTTTTGATAATCGTGAAGAGCAAATTTATAAACAAGAGGAGAAGCAAACAAAATAATAGCAAGAATTCCTACTAAAATCTTCCAATATACTCCAATATAAAAAAGCACACCATATCCGATGAGTAAAAGAACAAGCGCAGTTCCTAAATCTGGCTCTTTTACTATAAGAGCAAAGGGTAGTAAAATATAAAAGCTTATCTTTAAAAAATCTTTGATTCTGTATCCATCAACTGGAGGTGGATTTTTATGAATGATGTAAGCTAGCATAAGAATAAGAGCTGGTTTTACAAACTCTGATGGTTGTATGGTTGCATCTATAAAAGGAATGTTTATCCATCTTTTTGCACCTAGTCTTGAGTGGCCAAAAAACTCAACTGCAAACAAAAGCCCTATATTTGCCCAATAAATGAGAGGTATAAACCAGCTCATTCTTCTGATGGGAAGTAAAAAAACAAACAAAAAGGCAATAACTGCTACTCCGACATAAGCACTTTGCTTTTGTGCAAGAGCTGGGACAACCTCGCCGATGAGCCAGTTTGAAGTAAAAACAAGCGGAATGATAAGGATAATAGATAAAAAATCAAATTGTGCTAAAATACGCTTATCAAATCTCCACAAGTTTGTAACTCCAAAAAATTTTTATAAATTGTATCACAAAAGAGTTAAAGAGTTTTTTTCTCAAGATATAAGTTTATTCACAAAGGCACAAAATGAGCGAAATAAAGAGCTTTGTTTGTAATGAACCACAAAGACTAGATGCATTTATTGCATCACAATTAGAAGATACACGCTCGCAAATAGCAGCTTTAATAAAAAGCGGATTTGTAAAAGTAGATGGAAAATCTACTACAAAAGCTGGACTAAAGTTAAAAGAAGGGCAGAGTGTTTTGATAGAAATTGTTGAGGCACAACATACTAAGCCACAAGATATAGACTTTGATGTTGAGATACTCTATGAAGATGATGATATCTTAGTTATAAACAAGCCAAGCGGAGTCACAGTTCATCCAGCTCCGAGTGTTAAAGAGCCTACTTTAGTAGACTGGTTAAAACACAAAGATATTAGACTCTCTACTTTAAGCGGACAAGAGAGACACGGAATAGTTCACAGACTAGACAAAGGTACAAGCGGCGCTATGGTTATTGCTAAAAATAACGAAGCACATGAATTTTTATCTCTTCAACTTCAAGATAAAACCATGGGAAGATACTATCTAGCAGTTGTAAATCCACCTTTAAAAGATGAGCTAACTACTATAGAATTAAATATTGGAAGAAGCCATCACAATAGACTTAAAATGACTTGTAGCAATGGTGCAAAATCAAAAAATGCAAAGACTATGTTTAAGGTTTTAGCACTCTCTAATGATGAAACGCTTCAGTTAGTTGCATGTAAACTATTTACTGGTAGAACCCATCAGATAAGAGTACATTTAGAGAGTATAAATCGTCATATTTTAGGCGATCATATATATGCGCAGAGTCCAAAAATGGAGAAATCGGAACGTATTTTGCTTCACGCTTATATGATATACTTTATTCATCCAAAGAGTAAAGAAAAACTCTTCTTTAGCGCGCCTCTCGATAGTGTGACAAAAGAGTTTATAGAGAAAAAATTTGATATGGAGCAGATTAATGAAGTTACGAACACTAGCACTATTTTGCACAGCTTTTCTACTACTATTTAATGGATGTAGTGGCATCTCACCAAAGCCAAGCGATGAAGCAAAGATAGATAAAACACTACCTATTATAAAGCTTACGCAAAATGGAACTGTAGAAGATATGAACTCAATAGCGTTTGAGTGGAGTGCTATAGCTGATGAGAGAGTAAAAGGTGTTTATGTATATAAACAAAAAAATTCTGCATCAGGCAGTGAACTTAAGCATTACAAAACTCTTGATAATCGCTTTACTACTCACTTTTTAGATAGAGATATTACTCCAAATACAAGTTATACATATGGTTTTAAAACATTTTCTCAAAATGCAGAATCTCAAATGAGTGAGATGAAAACTTTAAGTTCACTTCCAGTTTTACAATCAGTTGTTTGGATAAAAAGTATAGAAAACATGCCAAGAGCTGCAAAGATAATCTGGAGACCACACGAAAACCAAAAGGTAAAAGCATACTCTATAGAGAGAAGAACACTAGAAGAAGAGAGTTGGAAAAAGATAGCTACAGTTGATGGAAGACTCAATGCTGAGTATATAGACACAGGGCTAAAAGATGACTTTGTGTATAAATATAGAGTAAAAGTAATAACATTTGATGGTATCACTTCAACTCCTAGTGAAATAGTGCAAGTTGTGACTAAACCACTTCCAAATCCAGTAAAGTACATCGTAGCTACTACTGATTTGCCAAGAAAGATAGAGATAAACTGGGAAAAATCTGAAGCAAAAGATTTTTCTAGATATAACCTTTACCGTTCAACAAGTTCAAATGGAAGCTATGAACACATAGCAAAACTATATAACAATACATTTACAGATGTTATAGAAGAAGATGCAAAAGAGTACTTTTATCGCGTAAGTGTAGTTGAGAAAAATGGACTTGAGAGTATCCATGATAAGATCTCTATCCAAGGTATAACTCTTATGAAACCTCAAACTCCTTCTTTGCTAGAAGCTAAATTAGTAGGCAACAAGATAGAGATAAACTGGAAAAATAAAGATAGTAGAGTTGTAAAATATAGCGTAATAAAAAAGTCAAAAACTGGCTGGTTTGATGCTAAAGAAGAAGAATTTGTAGATATAAAAGGTTTAATGTTCTCAGATCCAGAAATCGGACCAAACGTCACTTACTACTACAGAGTTTACGCAATAGATGCTTATGGGATCAAGTCAAAACCTAGTATAGAAGTTCAAGTTAAAACGCCAGTTAGTGTTAAAGATAACTCTAAAAAAGAAGCAATAACGCAAGATAAACCTTCTTCTAAACCAGCTAACAAAGAAGTAGAGGTAATCATACCTACTCAAGATTTTAACTAAATGAGAGCTGATGCCGCACCTTCATATAAAAGAGTTTAAAGAGATAGAGTTTAAGAAAAACCATGATGGAGTCTCTTTTAATTTTGCTGCAAAAAATATTGTGCATCAAGATGAGACTCTTATCTCGGTAAGTGTTGAAGGTGAAGACTTTTTTTTGCTTACAAAGCAAGAAGAGTCTAAAAATCTTTTAAAGACAGATAAGCTTACAAGGCCAGCATCCATCCATAATGTACACAAGGCACTTTTGGCTTACGCGGACTTTGCAAAACTAGATGTAATATCTTCCAATGTTCCCCAAAAACAAAAAAATATCCATCTTCAAACTTCAAATGCGCTAAGAGATATCGGTTTTTTTACTGATGGATTTTTAGATGATAAACGCATAAGTATTGAAGTGGGTTTTGGCTCCGGCAGACATCTTTTGCATCAGGCTAAAGAAAATCGAGATATTTTGTTTATCGGTATAGAGATACATAGGCCATCCATAGAGCAGGTTTTAAAGCAAGTTAGCATTCAAAGTATTGATAACTTGCTTGTGCTTGACTATGATGCGAGGCTTTTTTTGGAGCTAGTTCCATCTAACATTGTTGAAAAAATCTTTGTTCATTTTCCCGTTCCATGGGATAAAAAGCCACACAGAAGAGTGATCTCTACATCTTTTATAGAAGAAGCTAGGCGAGTTTTAAAGCTTGATGGAAGACTAGAACTTAGAACTGATAGTGAAAAATACTACGCATACTCTTATGAAACTTTTATAAATTTTCATAAAACTATACTTCACATCAACAAAAACAAAGATATCGCCATCAGTTCTAAGTATGAAGATAGATGGAAAAAGATGCAGAAAAACATCTATGATGTGACTATGATAAATGAAGAAATTTCAGATGCACTTGTGATAGATGGCAATTTTGATTTTCAAGAGGTAAGTATCTCTCTTGAAACACTTTTTGGGCTTCATGGAGTTACAAAAAAGTTTGATGGCGGATTTATACATTTTGAGAGAGTTTATAGACTTGATAGTGGTGTTATGTTTAGACTTTCATTGGGAAGTTTTGATAGGCCAGAACACTTATATCTAACCATCAGAGACAGAGTTGCATCTTACTATCCAGCGCTTCCATTAAGTTCAAAGAGCAATCTTTTAGCACATAAATATTTATGTGAGGTGTTTAATGGATAAGGTAATAATTGCACAAGACCTATCTCTTTCATACTCAAACAATGAGACGATTATAAACAAAGCAAACTTCTCTATAGACTCAGGTAGCTTTATATTTATAACTGGAGCTAGTGGGAGTGGAAAGTCAACTCTGCTCAAATCTCTTTATGGCTCACTAAAGGCCAAACAAGGGAGTTTAATAGTCGGCGGAGTAGAACTTCGTGGTGTAACAACTTCTAAACTAAACTTTCTAAGAAGACATATTGGCATAGTTTTTCAAGACTATAAACTTGTAAAAGAGTGGACGATTGAGAAAAATATAATGCTTCCTCTAATCATTAACGGTTACGAAAAAGGAGTGACTCAAAATCAAGTTGACTCACTCTTAAAGCATGTTAGACTTAAACATCAAGCAGGTAAATACCCACTAGAGCTAAGTGGAGGAGAGCAGCAAAGAGTTGCAATGGCTAGAGCTTTGGCACACAATCCCATACTCATCTTAGCAGATGAGCCAACTGGTAACTTAGATGACTACTCATCTCAGCTTATCTGGAATCTTTTAGAGGGCGCAAATGAGCAGTTAAACACTACTGTTATAGTTGTAACTCATAATATTCCAAGAAATCTAAATGTTGATTATAAGCACTACAACATTGAGTATGGGAGCATACATGAAGTCGTTTAAAAATCACTTCTCGCTTGTTATTGCACTTGTAAGTATCCTCTTTTCTATACAGATTTTTATCATTGTTGATAGAACTATGGAAGCGTATAAACAAAATCTAGCAAATAACTACTCCATCATCATCATAAGTCAAAAAAAACTACAAAACAAAGAGATTATTGATGTAAGTGAGCTTATAGATAGTGTTAGAGAACTCTCAGCAGATAACGTAATAGAGCGCCTAAATAGTGGTATAACTGAAAAAAACAAAGAGCTTTTAAAACTAACTCTTCCAAAGTTTTATAAACTTACTCTAACACAGTACCCAAGTCCAAATCAGATAAAAAAACTAAGAGAAAATCTTTTAAAAATCAGCTCTATTAAAAAAGTAGAAGACTTCTCTCATAGCCATGACACAACTTATAAACTCCTAGTCTTATTTAAAACTGTTGTTTTTGTTTTTGCCATTGTTGTTTTTATAGTAACAACGCTTCTTATATTTAAAGAACTTCGTATTTGGCAGTTTAAGCACAATGAGAGAATGAGCATTATGGCGCTATTTGGGGCTCCTGTTTGGCTTCGTTCTGCAGTTTTATTTAGGCTTGCGATTGTAGATGCCATCATCGCTGGAATTATTGCTTTTGCCCTTTTTATGTATATTTCTTCAGCACCTTTAGTACAAGAGCAGTTTGAAAACCTTAGTATTAATATAGTTATTTTTGATGTTGTAAATGATGCAGCTACACTTTTTGGTGCATCAATGATATTATCTATAATTTTGGCACTTATGATAGTAATAGGGCATAAAGAAGAGGTATGATACATCTATTTTTAATAATTGTATTAGCAACAAGTATAGTATTTGCAAAAACAAGTGTGGATTCTGATATCAAAAAAACTAGCTCAAAGCTAAGTACATTTACAAAAAGCTATTCAAGCTTAAATGAGAAAATGGATGAGACAGCAAAAGCTATACTCAAGCAAAAAAAAGAGATAGAGACTCAAGAAAAACATATTGCAAATCTAAAAGAAGAATTATTAAATAAAGAAGCTACTTATGAGTCAAGCACAAAGCAGCTAGAAGAGCTAAAAGGTGTGCAAACAAACCTAAAATCTACCCAAGAAAAGCTAGAAGAAGAGCTAGTTTTTACCATAGCTCAAAGTGTTTCGCTTACTGTAATTTTAGAAGAAGAGATGGATGCAAGTGAGACATCGCTGATGGAGTTTGAAGTTCTAAAGGTGATGCTAGAAGAGTCAAAACAAAAGGTAAAAAAATTAAACCAAGAGTTTTATAATAACTCAAAAAACATAGATACTTTAAATGAACATGCAAGCTCTCTTGAAGTTGAAATAGCAAGTATTGATGCAAAAAGAAAAGACCTCATAGCTAGTAACAAAAAAAATATAAAAGACTTGAAAAGTTTAGAGATTGCTAAAAACTCATATAAAAAAGAGTTACAAGATGTTCTTAAAAAGCAAGACCAACTTAAAGAGACACTTGCAAAATTAAACATTATAAAGATTGATGAGATACGAAAAGCTAAAGAAGCAGAACAAAGAAGACAAGCTTTTGATACTAAAATCTCAGATGATAACCTCCCAAATGTAAAAAAACATGGAAGTAGTTACCAAGCTGTTAAGACTAAAAAATATATAGGCTCAAAAACTATAGCTCCATTTAATCCATACACCATCACTAAAAAATATGGAACATATACAGACCCCATCTACGGCATTAAAGTATTTAACGAGTCTATTTCTCTTAAACCAAAAATGAATAATGAAAAAGTTAAAACAGTGTTTAATGGCAGAGTAATCTATGCCGATAAGACAGCTGTTTTAAATAATATCGTTATTATCGAGCATGATAACGAATTGCACACTATCTATGCAAATCTTTCACAAATTTCACCAGATATAAAAAAGGGCATGAAGATAAAAAAAGGTTATGCAATAGGGCGAGTTGATGATGAGTTGATTTTTGAAGTGACTCAAAAGTCTTATCATATAGACCCAGAAAATCTTTTTTAGATATAATTTCAAAAATAATTTTAAGTAGAGATAAATATGAACTTTAAAGAAACTCGTGGATGTGATGGAAGCAGAGCATCAAGTGTAACATTTTCCCAAG
>Ga0265293_10002505_pt1 | contig 36550 bp, 35 predicted proteins | sample Munlanlewell138R_FD_192505 | JGI IMG/M metagenome (GOLD analysis project Ga0265293, IMG submission 192505) | Leachate microbial communities from a municipal landfill in Southern Ontario, Canada - Leachate well 138R | ecosystem: Engineered > Solid waste > Landfill > Unclassified | place: Canada... | reverse complement strand
ACCGCTGCAACTGCTCGCCTATCACGTCGCGATGCTCAAAGGCACGGACGTGGATCAGCCGCGGAATCTGGCGAAGAGTGTGACGGTGGAATAAAACCGGCATGAGGAAAGTGTGCGTGTGTGCGAAAAAAATATTGTTCGCACCTGGAAAATAAAGTGCTTCTCCAGAAAATAAAGTTTTATTCTGGATGGGCCGTAAGTAATTGATTTTTTCTTGCCGGGGTAAATGGCATTCAAGGGAATTCACGCTTAGATTGCTGATATTTATTAGAATTTAAAGTAACATCCCTAGCCTTAAATATCAGGTGCATTGGCGTCGACGCTCAATGCGCCGTTCGAAGAATCGACGATTCAGCCAGAATCGCTAGGGGGAGAGCTTGTCGACCGTCCCAGTCTCATTGGGCCAGCTCGAGTCGCACCTTTGGGAATCCGCCAACATCCTGCGCGGCCCGGTGGACGCGGCCGACTTCAAGACCTACATCTTCCCCCTGCTGTTCTTCAAGCGCATCTGCGATGTTTGGGACGAGGAATACGAAGAGATCGTCGCCGACACCGGTGATACCGAGCTGGCGCTCTTCCCGGAGTCCCACCGGTTCCAGATCCCGGACGACTGCCACTGGAACGACGTTCGAGTTGTAGCTACGAACGTCGGCACCGCCCTCCAGCGCGCCATGCGCGAGATCGAGAAGGCCAACCCCGAGACCCTGTATGGGGTATTTGGCGATGCCCAGTGGAGCAACAAGGAGCGTCTTTCTGATGCTCTGCTCAAAGACCTGATCGAGCATTTCTCACGGTTGCCGCTCGGCAACAAGAACGTCGATTCCGATGTGGTAGGCGACGCCTACGAATACCTCATCAAAAAATTTGCCGACGCCACCAACAAGAAAGCCGGCGAGTTCTATACCCCACGCAGCGTCGTGCGCTTGATGATCGAGATGCTTGACCCCAAAGAAGGCGAAACTATCTACGATCCGGCTTGCGGCACCGGCGGTATGTTGCTTGCCGCTGTTCAACACGTGAAAGACAAGCACGGCGATGTGAAGCGGCTGTGGGGCAAGCTCTATGGTCAGGAGAAGAACCTGACCACCTCATCCATCGCCCGCATGAACCTGTTCCTGCACGGCATCGAAGACTTTCAGATTGTGCGCGGCGATACCTTGCGCAACCCGGCCTTCTTCGAGGGTGACCGCCTGGCCAATTTTGATTGCGTGATCGCGAACCCGCCCTTCTCGCTGGAAAAGTGGGGTGAGGAACTGTGGATCAACGATCCTTTCGGCCGCAACTTCGCTGGACTACCACCTTCCAGCAGTGGCGACTTCGCCTGGGTACAGCACATGGTCAAGTCAATGGCCGAAGGAACGGGTCGCATGGCTGTTGTTCTGCCACAGGGCGCGCTGTTCCGCAAAGGCGCAGAAGGCTCGATTCGCCAGAAGCTGCTGGAGATGGATCTGATCGAGGCCGTCATCGGCCTGGCGCCGAACCTGTTCTACGGCACCGGTCTGGCTGCCTGCATTCTTGTGCTGCGCAAGAAGAAAGCCACGAAGCGGCGCAAGAAGGTCATGATCGCCGATGCTTCACGCCTGTTCCGGCGCGGCCGAGCGCAGAATTTTCTGGAACCGGAGCATGCACTACACATCCAGCAGTGGTTCGAGAACTACGCGGATGTTCAAGATGCGGTGCGCATCGTCTCGCTGGACGAAATCAAGGCCGAAGACTGGACGCTCAACATATCCCGTTATGTGTTGCCACCCTTGCAGGAAGATATCCCGCCTTTGCCGGAGGCAATCCAAGCCTTTAAAGTTGCACTGGCACGTTGTCGCGAGGCAGAGGATCGGCTTTCCAAGGTCATGAATGAGGGAGGCTGGCTGAAATGAAAAAGCCACCCAAGAATAAAATATTTACGGATGAAATGGCTGAAAATGCCCGTGAGGTGATACGGCGTAAGCTTGGGTCTGAATCAGTAGCATCACAGCGCATCACCCAACAAGAACTCGAATCCTATCTCTGGGGCGCTGCCGTCCTGCTGCGCGGCCTCATCGACGCCGGCGACTACAAACAGTTCATCTTCCCACTGCTCTTCTTCAAGCGCATCTCGGACGTTTGGGACGAAGAATTCCAAACCGCATTGGCCGAATCTGGTGGCGATCTATCCTATGCCGAGTTCGCCGAGAATCATCGCTTCCAGATCCCTGAGAGCGCGCATTGGAAGGATGTGCGCCAAGTTCCGAAAAATGTCGGCATGGCCATCCAGACTGCACTGCGACAGATCGAATCTGCCAATCCGGACATGCTGGCCGGCATTTTCGGCGACGCGCCCTGGACCAACCGCGAGCGCCTGCCCGACGAGACCCTTAAGAACCTGATCGAGCATTTCTCGACCCAGACGCTCTCGGTGGCCAACGTGCCCGAGGACGAGCTCGGCAATGCCTACGAGTTCCTGATCAAGAAATTCGCCGACGATTCTGGCCACACCGCCGCCGAGTTCTACACCAATCGCACCGTTGTGCACCTGATGACGCAACTGCTCGCACCCCAAGCCGGCGAGTCGATCTACGACCCCACCTGCGGAACTGGCGGGATGCTCATCTCCGCACTGGCCGAGGTCAAGCGCAGCGGTGGCGAGTACCGTACTCTCAAGCTCTATGGTCAGGAGCGCAACCTGATCACCTCCGGTATCGCCCGGATGAATCTCTTCCTGCACGGCGTCGAGGATTTCCAGATCATCCGGGGCGACACGCTGGCCGACCCGAAGCACATCGAAGGAGACCGGCTACGTAAGTTCGACGTTATCCTCGCCAATCCGCCGTACTCCATCAAGCAATGGGACCGTGAGGCCTGGAGCCAGGATAAGTGGGGGCGCAACTTCCTCGGTACCCCGCCGCAGGGCCGGGCGGACTATGCCTTCCAGCAGCACATCCTCGCCAGTCTCTCGGACCGTGGGCGCTGCGCCATCCTCTGGCCGCACGGTGTGTTGTTCCGAAACGAAGAGCAAGCCATGCGCGCCAAGATGGTCGAGCAGGATTGGGTCGAGGCCGTGATCGGCCTCGGGCCGAACCTGTTCTACAACTCCCCGATGGAGTCATGCATCGTCGTGTGCAACCGGCGCAAGCCATCAGCGCGCAAGGGCAAGGTGCTGTTTATAGATGCATTGAACGAGGTGACGCGGGAACGGGCACAGAGCTTTCTCAAGCCCGAGCATCAGCAGCGCATCTTGCGAGCCTTCCAGACCTTTGCCGCTGAGGATGGATTCTCAGCAGTGGCCACGCTCGCCCAGATCGCCGGCAACGCAGCAAATCTGTCCATCCCCCTCTATGTGAAGCGCGTAACGGCTGCGGCAGGTGACAACGGCACAACGGGGACCGTCAGCCTACGGTCGGCCTGGGAAAAGTGGCAATCAGATGGGCATACTTTCTGGCGGCAGATGGACGATCTCATTGAATCTTTGGAGAAACTCAGGAGCTAAGTCTTGGTCGGTTGACTGGCAGGGAGTATTATCCTTTACCTAATAGGTAAACTTATATAGGATATAGGCCGCCTTGAAGATCCACTTTAAGGACAAAAAGATTCGGGAAATATGCGAGAAAAAGGCCGTTGCCGAGAAGAAACTGGGGGCGGATTGTGCTCGCAAGCTCCGTGTTCGTCTGGACGACCTGGATGCGGCCATCCGAGTCACAGACTTGACTGCTGGACGCCCTCATCCGCTGAAGGGGGATCGTGCGGGACAGTTCGCAGTTGATCTGGCCGGCGGCAGGCGACTTGTGTTTGCCCCCGATCACGACCCCTGCCCGCGCCATCATGATGGTTCGATCGACTGGTCAGCCGTAACCATAATCTGTATCGAGTACATTGGAGACTACCATGACTGACTTGAACGCCCCGTTCGCGCCAGATTGGGTCTCCCCCCCCGGAGAGACCATCCTTGACCTCATAGAAGAGCGGGGATGGACCCAAACAGAACTGGCTATTCGCCTCGGCTATACCGAGAAACATGTCAGCCAGCTCATCAACGGCAAAGTACCGCTAACGCAGGATGCCGCTGTCCGTCTGGAGCGTGTACTAGGGAGCAGCGTTGGCTTCTGGTTGGCCCGCGAAGCTAAATACCGTGAGCGGGCCGCTCGGCTTGAAGCCGCAGAGAAACATGCGAGCTGGGTCTGTTGGCTGGATGAGCTTCCGCTCAAGGAGTTGATGGGTTCGGGTGTTATCGCCAAGCGTCGCGTCGATGCCAAATCCAAATTGTCTCTGGTCGAAGCCTGCCTACAATTTTTTGGGGTCGCCTCGCCTGACGAGTGGCGCGCCCACTACGGCGAAATGCAGGTAGCCTTCCGCCGCAGCCGCGCTGAGCAGAGTGACGTAGGCGCAATCTCTGCGTGGCTACGCATGGGTGAACAGCAGGCAGAAAAACAGGATTGCCCGAAATATGACCGCAACCGGTTCGAAGCGGCCTTAATTGAAATTCGCCAGCTCACCACACAAACACCTGAAACTTTCGAACCACGCATGCGCGAGCTATTGTGCCAAGCTGGCGTGGCATTTGTGCTTGTGCCGTCCATCCCTCGTGCTCACGTCAGTGGTGTCGCCCGTTGGTTGAACGGTAATCGCCCCCTCATTCAGCTCTCACTTTATGGCAAGACCAATGATAAGTTCTGGTTTACCTTCTTCCATGAGGCGGCCCATATCCTGTTGCATGCCAATACCAAGGAGGAGCGAAAATCAGTTTTTCTGGATGACCCCAACACCAATCATGCAAGCGACCCGGCCGAGCACGAAGCTAACGAATGGGCTGGCGACTGGCTAATTCCGAAGCAGTACGCACCCGAATTTCTCTATCTGCGCACCAAAGCAGCAGTCGATGCCTTTGCCAATAGAATTGGCATCCATCCCGGTATAGTCGTCGGCCGCTTGCAGCATGATGGCCTTATACAGCCTTCCTGGATGAATGATCTCAAGACGAGCTTTCGATTCAAGGATGCGGTAGATGCCTGATCCGAAGGCGTCAAAACCTGGTTGGCGAAAGGTAAAGTTCGGCGACGTCGTGCGGCTGTCCAAGGCGCGCTGTGCCGATCCGCTGGCTGAGGGCATCGAGCGATATGTCGGGCTGGAACATCTGGAGCCGGGCGATCTGCGTATTCGCAGCTGGGGCAATGTCGCCGACGGCGTGACCTTCACCAGCTTGTTCAAGCCCGGGCAAGTGCTGTTCGGGAAGCGGCGTGCCTATCAGCGCAAGGTGGCTGTGGCCGATTTTGCAGGTGTCTGCTCCGGAGATATCTATGTGCTGGAAAGCAAGGATGCGATTGCACTGCTGCCAGGCCTGCTGCCGTTCATTTGCCAGACCGATGCGTTCTTCGACCATGCAGTTGGCACCTCCGCAGGAAGCTTGAGTCCGCGTACAAACTGGACGAGCTTGGCGGATTTCGAGTTTGTACTGCCGCCGATTGAGGAGCAGCGTTCTGCCATTGCATTGCTGAAGGCTGCGACAGAACAATGCTATGCCACGGAAAATGCATTTATCGCCGCAGGACGAATGCTTCAAGCATTCAAGGATTCCCAACTTGGATGTTATGGATTGGCAGAAGCAAAGCCCTACCTTCTTGGTGATCTATTGAAGGGATCACCAGAGAGCGGTTGTAGCGCACCACCGAAAGATGCCGCCACGGGTTATTTCGTTCTTGGGTTGGCTGCACTCTCCCGTGATGGCTATGTGTCCGGAGATTTCAAACCTGTGGAACCGACGAACAAGATGCTCGCAGCGAAGCTCTCGACCGGTGACATGTTGATTTCGCGCTCGAATACAGTTGATAGGGTTGGTTATGTCGGGATATTTAGCGATGACCGTAGCGACGTGTCATTTCCGGACACGATGATGCGGCTCAGACCAAACCCTGCACTTGTTTCCCCCGGTTTCCTGGAAGCCTTGTTGCAAACCACATCCGCCCGCGAATATCTGATGCGGATTGCAGCTGGCACCAGTGCAAGCATGAAGAAGATCAATCGCGCCAACTTGCTTCAAATGCGTCTGAACGTGCCGTCCCTGGATGCTCAAGAATCAACACTCGGGCAACTGAATGAGCTTATGGGCGTAATGGCAGCGCTGAAGTCGCGGTGGGATGCTGCCAAGCAGCTTGCAAGGCTAATCGCCACAAAGGCAACTGGAGGAGAGGTGTAAGTGTTCAACGAATCCAACACCGTCGAAGCCTACCTCTACGACCTGCTCTCCGGCCCAGCGAAATCCGTCACTGCCAATGCCGCCCAGGAACCGCAAGCCACCTATGGTCGTAGCCACAACGGCCTGGGTTGGCTCCGTATCGCCAGTGCCGACTTTCCGCGCCAGCCGCAGGATGTGCTGGTGGAGTCCTGGGTGCGCGAGGCGCTAATCCACCTCAACCCGGAGATCACCGCCCAGCCCGACCGGGCCGACGAGGTGCTATACAAGCTACGCGCCATCGTGCTGTCGGTGCGCTCCGATGGACTGATCCGCGCCAACGAGGAGATGATGTCCTGGATCAAGGGCGAGCGCTCGATGCCATTCGGCCAGAACAACGAACATGTGCCGGTTCGCCTGATCGATTTCGACAACCTCGACCAGAATCAATACGTCGTCACCCAGCAATTCACCTTCCGTGCCGGTAGTGCCGAACGCCGCGCTGATCTGATGCTGCTGGTCAACGGACTGCCACTGGTGCTTATCGAGGCCAAGACGCCGACCCGAGCGGCGGTGAGCTGGGTGGATGGCGCCTTGCAGGTACACGACGACTACGAGAAGTTCGTGCCCGAACTGTTCGTCTGCAACGTGTTCTCGGTGGCCACCGAGGGCAAGGAGTATCACTACGGCTCGCTGGGTCTGCCGGTCAAGGATTGGGGACCGTGGAATCTGATGACGACAGCGATGCCCTGAAGCATCCGCTTAAGGGGCTGAAACTAGCCGCCGAGAGTATGTTGCGGCCGCATGTCGTGCTGGACATCCTGTCCAACTTCACCTTGTTCGCCACCGACAGGAAGAAGCGCCGCATCAAGATCATCTGCCGCTACCAGCAATATGAGGCGGCCAACAAGATCGTCGAGCGCGTGCTGGCCGGTTACCCCAAGAAGGGCTTGATCTGGCATTTCCAGGGCTCTGGCAAATCGCTGCTGATGGTATTCGCGGCGCAGAAGTTGCGCCTGCATCCGCACCTGAAAAACCCGACAGTGCTGATCGTGGTCGACCGCATCGACCTCGACACCCAGATCACCGGCACATTCACCAGCGCCGACATCCCCAATCTGGAAAAGGCCGACTCCCGCGAGAAGCTCCAGCAATTGCTGGCACAGGATGTCCGCAAGATCATCATCACGACGATCTTTAAGTTCGGTGAGGCCGATGGAGCTCTGAACGACCGACACAATATCATCGCCCTGGTCGATGAGGCGCACCGGACCCAAGAAGGCGACTTGGGCCGCAAGATGCGCGATGCCCTGCCGAATGCGTTCCTCTTCGGTTTGACAGGCACGCCGATCAATCGCTTCGACCGCAACACTTTTTATGCCTTCGGTGCCGATGAGGACGAGAAGGGCTATCTGAGCCGCTACGGCTTCGAGGAGTCCATCCGTGACGGGGCCACACTCAAGCTGCACTTCGAGCCACGCCTAGTGGAACTGCATATCGATAAGGCGGCCATCGATGCGGCCTTCAAGGAGATGACCGGCGGCCTCTCCGATCTGGACCGCGATAACCTCGGCAAGACTGCCGCCAAGATGGCCGTGCTGGTCAAGACGCCAGAGCGCATCCGGCACGTCTGCGAGGATATCGTCCAGCATTTCCAGAGCAAGGTGGAGCCGAACGGTTTCAAGGGGCAAATCGTCACCTTCGACCGCGAGTCCTGTCTGCTCTACAAACAAGAGCTGGACAAGCTGTTGCCTCCGGATGCCTCCGAGATCGTGATGACGGTCAATGCCAACGAACCGCAGTACAAGGCCTTCAATCGCAGCCGGGACGAGGAAGAGCGGCTATTGGATCGTTTCCGGGATCCCAATGATCCACTGAAGCTGCTGATCGTCACCCCCAAGCTGCTGACCGGGTTCGACGCGCCCATCTTGCAGGTGATGTACTTGGACAAACCGCTGCGCGACCACACCCTGTTACAGGCGATCTGCCGGGTGAACCGGACCTACTCCGAGCAAAAGACCCACGGACTGATCGTGGACTACCTGGGCATTTTCGACGATGTGGCCAAGGCGCTAGAATTTGACGAAAAGGGCATTACGGCAGTCGTCTCCAATATCCAGGAACTGTTGGACCGGCTGCCGGAAGCCATGCAGAAGTGCCTCGCCTTCTTCGCGGGGGTTGATCGTACCGTTGAAGGCTATGAGGGCCTGATTGCCGCCCAGCAATGCCTGCCCAATAACCAGGTGCGCGACAACTTCGCCACCGAGTTCAGCGTCCTCAACAAGCTTTGGGAGGCGATCTCGCCCGACCCTGTCCTCGGTCAATACGAGAAGGACTACAAGTGGTTGTCGCATGTGTACCAGTCAGTGCAGCCCTCCAGCGGCCACGGCAAGCTGATCTGGCATTCCCTCGGCGCCAAGACCATCGAGCTGATCCACCAGAACGTACACGTCGATGCCGTGCGCGATGACCTTGATACCTTGGTGCTGGATGCGGATCTCTTGGAAGCCGTCCTCTCGAACCCGGATCCAAACAAAACCAAGGAAATTGAAATCAAGGTCGCGCGGCGACTCCGAAAACACCTGGGTAATCCCAAGTTCAAAGAACTCTCGGAACGGCTCGACGCCCTCAAAGACCGCTTCGAGGCTGGACTCCTGAACAGCGTCGAGTTTCTCAAGCAGCTGCTTCAGATCGCCAAAGAGGTCTTGCAGGCTGAGAAGGACACCCCTTCCCAGGAGGATGAAGACCGTGGCAAGGCGGCACTGACCGAACTCTTCAATGAGGTGAAGACCGCCGAGACGCCGATCATGGTAGAACGGGTGGTGGCAGATATCGACGAGATCGTCCGCCAAGTTCGGTTCGACGGCTGGCAAGCCACCATGGCGGGCGAACGCCTCATTAAGCAGGCGCTACGGAAAACGCTGTTCAAGTATCGCCTGCACCAGGATGAAGAGCTTTTTGAGAAGGCGTTTAGTTATATCAAGCAATACTATTAACTTTGTCTATGCCCTCAGCCCTTCCGAATGATGGCTCTACTAGGTTGAACTTTGCCTCGGAAGGCGGAGCCCATAATGATGGCAGCTTTTTTGTAGCAACAAGAACTAGTTAGTTTCTTCTTCTTGAAGAACAGCAATACATTGCTCGACGATTTCGGGCGGTGCAGATTCAAGATTCCGAATCAGCCAGCAGTAAAACCCCGGATCGCTACAGATAATCTCCCGGATATCCTCCGGTACTTTCTTTGCCAGTGCCAGCAAAAGATCCTCATCCTCCTCAAATACCGCTGCTAGTTTCCTTATTGTGGCTTCTGAGGGCGGAGGGACTAACTCCCTTTCGACCTTGCTCAGATAACTAGACTGCACCCCAATTCTCCTTGCCACGTACCTCAAGGTGTAGCGCCGAGCTCCCTCGTAAGAGAGCTCTTCCCGACGATCCCGAATGTAAGTTCCGAAGCTCATTTGCGTACATATTGGTACGCACTCTGAAGCAATAGTCAACACCTCTAACAGCTTGATCCTCGGGCGAAACACGTAGCCGGCAAAATGCCACTGTAGCAAGCGTAAAGTGTTGTTAAATCAATTGGTTATATCTGCCGATATGGTCTATAACTCGTTAATACGGGACCACCCCCCGGTGGGTTGCTTGCCTAATTTCGAGTCCACTTATGCCATACCGACTATGTGGTTATAGACATGGAAACGACCCTGACCATCCGTGACAGGAGCTACACAGCCCATGAGACGAAAAAAGTACGAGCAAAACGAAAGCACCATCGCGCGCCGTAAGGCCGAAGGCCGGGGTACCGGTGAGGGTGAATCCTACCGGCCTGAGCTCGAGATCCGAGATGTCCCTTCTCGTGGCCGCCGACACCGAAGCAAGAGCCGTAAGTCGGGTCGAACGATGCACCTGCTCTCCGATGTCGAAAACGATATTTCTTTGATCAACGACGACGATGACTGCGTGCTGGATATCCGGGAGCAGTTCCCTTTGGACCGTCAGGCAACCTATCGAACCGCATGCGAGATGGGAGTTGAACATCCTACTAACCGTGACGGCGGGTTGAACGTCAGGACAACCGATATGCTCATCATCCGATCCGACTCAGGGACAAGGCGGTTGGTGGCTACGGCGGTGAAATTCGATAAGAAATTGAGCGCTCGTGATCGGGAACTGTTGGAGATCGAGAGGCGTACCTGGAAGAAAAAAGGCGTTGAATGGAAGTTGCTCACACGAGAAGACGTAGATCCCGTGCTTGTCATGAATATAAAAGCCCTGCGTGCATATTATGACCTAACAGGTGTACCTGAGCCCTACGAGGGTTGTTTTTATGAAATAAGCGACTTTGTTCTCCGTACGGGGAATAGACCTGAGGATGTCCGAGCGAGTGATTGGTGCGAGAGCATCGATATCAATTATCGCGTGCCCATCGGTACAACCCTTTGTGTTTTTAAGCATCTGCTTGCAATCAAGCAAATCAAGACAGATTTGCGAGATTCGACACAAATCGAACACCGGCCGCTCTCTGCGTTTGTCTTCTTGAAGACGAACTTGTAACGGTTATGTCATACATTAATAAAGTGTTTGCATTTCCTGGGAAAAAACGCTGTCGCTTCCTGCATGATGAAGTGCAGCGAGCGCTCGTATGGTTCTACGATATTGACGTGGAACGCGGGTATCCATTCGCCCTGACGCGGCCCCAGTTCTGTGAGCTACTCGCCACAAGTAAGGCCATTGAAATACCCGACCCATGGATCAGTCAGATGCTCAATGAAGCGCATTTGACTGATGCCGAGCGCAGCAGAATCGAGAAGCTCTGGGGCGCAATACAGCCGTTGCTGTTCCAGATGCCTGAGATTCTGATAAAGCGGTATAGGGGGAAGTATATCGCTGAGGTGGTGAAAAACGGGGGGCTGACGAGTCCAACAGTGCTTGGTGCACTTCGACTCTGCTGGCAGAAAGGCCTGATAAAAGCGGCACTGCGCCCGAATTACCGAGCCTGCGGTGCGCCGGGAAAACGACGAATCAGCCTAATCAAGCTTGGAAGACCAAGGAGTGATGGGACGGTTGGCGTCAATGCTTCTGCTTGGCTCGATTTAATGGCGAAGTACTGGAAGAAAAGCTACCTGAATATGGGTAAAGCGACCCTTAGAGGCGCATACGAACGTTTCAAAGACGAAGCCGTTAAGAAGCAATCCGGGGGTAGCGCGGATTTTGGGGCATACGAAGAACGATACAACAAGCTCGTTCTGCCAACGCTCGGCGAATTCATCTATCAGTTCAACGTGCACTTTAGTTCAGTACAGGTGCTACTCGCCAAAAAAGGGTGGCGGCATTTCAACTCCAATGTTCGCCCGATCCTTAAGTCGGCCCGTGGTGAGGTACGAGGCATAGGGTTTCGCTATGTGATAGATGCCACCGTAGCCGATGTCCATATCGTATCCCGTCTAGACAGAAACCGGGTGGTGGGCAGGCCTACAGTTTACTTTATCACTGATGTTGCTACGCGCATGATTGTCGGCTTTTACGTCGGATTAGAGCCGCCATCCTATCAAGCCGCAATGCTTGCATTGCTCAATGTATTTGAGGACAAGGTCGCGCTGTGTGCACGGTACGGTATCCCGATTCCGGCGGACATGTGGCCTAACGCACCGACATGCTATGCGCTGCTCAGTGACGGCGGCGAGTTAATCGCTAAGGCTGCGGATGGGTTAGTTGGTATTATTTTCCAGGATCTTGAAACAGCAGCGTCATTTCGGGGTGATGCAAAGGCGGTCGTGGAGCGTTTGTTTGGAATTATTCAATTCTCATTCGGGCCGTACATTCCTGGCTACGTTGTAAAGCGAACCACCAATCGCGGTGAGCGTGATCCAAGGTTGGATGCCGCATACACCCTCGATGCCTTTCGCCGCGCCATTATTCTCGCAATTATCCGAGCGAACAATACGCCACGTAGAGACTTCGATGGTCCTCCAGAGTTCATCGAGGCCGGTACGCCGTATATCCCGGCGCGCCTATGGGAAGCATACCAAGAGCAGCATCTTGTCGATGCGCCATGTCTTAATTACGACTTTGTTGCGCGTGCGATCAGACCTAAAAAAACAGTCAAGCTGGTACGTCGTGGCGTTAAGTTTTCTGAAGGCGTGTACTACTACTCAAAAGATCTCTTGGCGCAAGATTGGTTTCTTCCGCTGCTTCAGGCCGGTGGCGAGCTAGAGCTCGCATACGACTCGTCAGACATGACAAAAGTCGAAGTGTGGTCCCCATTAGATCCAACGCAAACGTTTATTTGCGAACTGACGGATCATTCGAAGCGGTTTAGTGGATATTCACTCAGCGAAATCAATGCACTGCGAAAGCGTGAACGGACTAACGTGAAAGAACACTGGCAAGACGGTAAGGGGCACAACCCGGAAGCCGTTGAAGCGTTCATTGCAGGTCGGCAGGAGGATCTGAAGCGCGAGCAGATCGCGGCGCGTAAGGCCGAATACGATGCAAGTCTAAGTAATGCCCGGCGCACGAGCAACATTCGTGAAAACCGTCATGCGGAAATGCGGCTCGACCAGAAAGACCGCAAGCGAGAACCCATCGAAGGCGAAGTTGTTCGTGAGGGCGCGGACAGTCAGCCAGAGTTGTCGGACGATGATTTATATGAAGCGTCCTTGCTCGATCAATTATCCATTTCCATTAAAAAAAGGAATACGCATGTCGACTAATTACGTTCGCGCCTACCGCGATAATCCCTGTATTGAGCGTCTCGAAGATATCCGCAGTCAGAGTGAGTGGCGCGAATGCTTGAATGTTCTTCTACCGATCTCGGAGGAAGAGCGTGAGGCGCCGCCTCATTATCGCATACATTCTTGTGCAGAGCTGACGCGCGTGTTCATTGCGAGACCGGAGGTTGTCGAGTTGGCAATGCACCTCGATCTGATGTTGCGACAGGGCTATGTAGAACGTAATCCACGTACCAAGCAACGCGCGGAACTACTCAACAGCTTGCCTGCCACGGACGATGAAATGGAAAAGGCCCTTGTCGTGGGTGAAAGTCTGCGAATTATCTCATGTACCTTGATCGGGTATACCGGCGTTGGGAAGTCTGTATCGAGCGGCAAGATCTTGAAAAAATACAAGCAGAAGATAGACCACAAGGAATTGGGGATTACCCAAATAGTCTGGTTAAAAATCGAGATGCCATCGGATGGTGGCATTAAGCAGCTAGTGCTCTCGTTCTGTTACGCATTGGAGAAGGCCTTGGGTGAAGAACTGCCGTTTAAGGTGTCAGATTCAACGTCGACAAATACATTGCTGATCATCATGGCCAAGCTAAGTGCGATCTACTCAATAGGGCTATTGGTTGTAGATGAGGTACAAAACCTGACGGTCAGGCGTGGTAATAACAGAGAGAACATGCTCAATGTGCTACAGACCATCTGCAATATGGTCCACGTGCCTCTATTTATGATCGGGACGATGAAGGCGCAAACGTTATTTTCGCAAGAAGCGCGTCATGCACGCAGGGCTACGGCATACGGATCTTTTGTCTGGTCGCGGTTGGATGAAGGCAAAGAATGGGATCTTATGCTAGATACCCTCTGGCAGTACCAATGGACCAAAAAAGACAGCGCCTTAACAGTTGAAATGCGGCAATACCTGCACGATGCCACACAGGGTCTGATGGCGTTACTGCCTGTCATGTTAATGCTCGCTCAACATAGAGCGATATTAACAGGTAAGGAAGAAGTATCTCTGGAGATCCTGAAGTGGGTCTATAAGCAGCGCTTCCAGCCGGTTCACGCGATGTTGGATGCCCTGCGCACTGGCAATACCTTAAAGCTCATTCAGTACGAAGATCTGTGGTTGCCAGACTTCCTAGAAACCGTCAAGAAGGAGCAGGCCTACGCGGAGAATGTAGCGATGACAAAAATAAAGCCGAGCAACGACCTTCCGCCGCGTAGAAAAGCGGCACTCGATTTGGCTCGCGTCGGGTACGATCTCAGAAGCATCGAGATCGCTATAGACAAAGCCGTTGCGAAGGGAAAAACGACGGCAGCGCAAATCATCAAAGAGGCGCGGTACATCCTGGAAAATGTGAAGCCAGAGACAACGTCAGACCCTGATGATCTACGTTATAGCCAGCGCGACACGAAAGCTGCGAGGTAACTGCGTCATGTGTCACGCTAATTTCTATGTGCCGCAGCTTTACCCTCGTGAGCTGCTTGCGAGTGGGATAGCACGGGGGGCGTTCTACTACAACGTGCGTCAGCGAAAGACGCTGAACCTCGCTCTGTTCGGGCAGGCGAGCCTGACACTGTCCTATCTACTGCCTTCGCGGCTTGACCGTCTGAGATGGCTAACAGAAGGGGTATGGCACATGAGTGCTGAAGAGGTCACTCTCAAGCACACAGTGCTGCCTTTCTATTTGTCTGCAATATCAGACGACAAACAACGGTCAAACGTCATTCATAAAGTAGTCACTGACCAGGCGAGCCAGCTGTACAAAACATTGGGGTTGACGCGGTCGATGGTGAGCATGCCCGAAGTCCTGCGATATTGTCCTGCCTGCGTTGTAGAGGACCGTCACTCTTACGGGGAAACATACTGGCGCGTTGAGCATCAGTTGCCCGGTGTATTCGTTTGCGCAGATCACGAACTCCCTCTTCGTCACAGCAAGGCGCGACTACAACCCTCCCGATGCGCTCCGCCCTTAGCGGCTGATCCGACCGTCGATTTGGTGAATGACGCAAATGAGCCTGTCCCAGCAGCCGATTTGCAACGAGCGGTTGAGTTCGCTCGATGTGCCAGGGATCGTCTATATAACAAAACCCGAGTTGATCATCGTCGCTGGATCATCAAGCTAGCGGAGCGCGGATTTACCGGTGGACGCGGAAAACTTGAGCAACTTCAGGCACGGTTTGTCGAGTATTGGGGCATTGGCTTCTTACGCCTGGTCGAGGCTGATTGGGATGGGGTGAGCTCGCTTGGCTGGCTCCAGCGTATTCGGCACAACCGTCAGAAGGGGCTTCATCCGTCAAGGCAGCTGCTTTTGGATAAGTTCCTGGCATCCATCTCGTTAACCACTGAAGACGACGCCTTTGGGGTCGGCCCATGGCTGTGCCCAAACTGGCTTGCGCCGCATCACCGGCAAAAAGTCATCACTGCCTATGAGGACGTCAGTGATCACCGCCACCCAGAGCGCACAATCCGGCGGTTCCACTGCGATTGCGGCTTCACATTCACACGTCATGCAGGCTCAGAAGACGACGACTATCGTATTGTCGATTTCGGACCCTTGTTCTATGAAGATGCGAAAAAACTGGCCGCCCTGGGTCTACGCACCCATTCCGTTGCGAAAGCGCTCAATGTGGATTGGGCGACTGCTGATCGTTTCCTGAAGACGGATAGTGTGACTTTGGTGTGTGATGTTACCGGTCGCACACCCAAATGCAGCGACAAAGCGAAGTGGTTGGCATTGGTGGATCAGCATCCTGACGAGAACTGCAATTCGCTCAGGGCGAGAGAACCTGCGCTCTATGCCCGTTTATACCGGACGAACCGTGACTGGCTTCTAGCTCATCCAGTACGGCGGGTAGGGCCCGCGGCCTCACATGACCGCGTAGATTGGGGTGCGCGCGATGTCGAAACGGAGAGGATGGTAAGAATCGCGGTTAATCAACTGCACGCGTTATCGCCGCGAAAGCGTATTACTCAGACCGCGCTACTCTCGCATCTGGGGTGTCAATCTACAATCGAGAAGAACATCTGGCGACTTCCTCTTACACGGTCAACTCTCGATGAGGTATGTGAAAATTGGGAGCAGTTTAGATTACGACGGCTGAAGGATGCAGTGCGCGCACTTGGCAAGGATGCACCGCAGTGGCGGATTATCCGTTATGCAGCGTTGAGGCCGGAAAAGCTAGACAACAAAATGCTCGAGTCAGCCGGCTTGCAGCCTGACTCGGCAGGAGCCAATGATGCGCACGGCTAGAAAGGGAACCCGCCTCAGTGCGTCCGATGTCCCAAAAGGGCTTGTATGGATAGATGGGGTACGGCGCAGTCGCACGGGTGTGTGGGAATTCGAAGCGCTCTGTGTAAATCATCGGCGCGTCGAGCGTACAACACTTCCTCTGGCGACAGCACTGGTCGCGCCGCTGGTGGATGTCCATGCCGGCCATTTCCAAGTATCAAAGACGGAGATGCGTTTCATTTCGATCCCGTTCCTGGAGCGCGCAGAGATGCTTGCCGATCCAAATGATGTGTTGCGGCTGATAGCGCCGGGAATACGCGCATCCACACGGCACGAACTCTACCGTGTAAGTTGCGATCCACCCATCTATGTCCCCGCACTTCTGTTAATCCGGATGCTCTTTACAGGGAATAAACTATTAGATCGTCTCCTGTTCACAGAAAATGGTGTTGATCTCCTTGGTTCAGCACGTATCGATGAGGGAATAGTCGAGGTCGTGGCAGGCCCTGCGTACAGCAACCCTAGTAACAAACCAGTTATACCCCAGATGATCGCATGGACTCAGCTGTGTCCAGATGCCAGGCGAAGTTACGGGAGTGTGCTGAATAAGTTCAAGCAGGGCGGGATCGGGTTATACCTACCAAGAGCCGCCTACGACTGCTGGGTGTGGGGGATTGCAACGGATGTCGGGCTTCTTGTCACGGAAATGAATGCCGTTGATCTGAAGCGCCCTATCCCGGCGGATTCAATCACCGTGCGGGCAGGTGAATTGCGACGACAATTTAGATCTTACTCCCCCGTACAAAAAAGCCCACTGAGTAGTCGGAGGCGGAACTCATGATCGATGGGAAAACCCGAGACGCGACTACGGGAAGAGGTTAACAACCTGGAGGTTCGGTGCATGCGTATGAGCCAGAAGAGAGAAGCCCTGATTCGTTCCATCCGTGATAGATGTCTTCGCTACGTGAAACAGAATGGCGAATTCATGACCACGGCATCGACATCGGGACATCCTCTCGGTGCGACGCTCGGTACAATACAGATGGCATACACCACACGATTCGTGAAAGTGACCTATTTACCTGCTCCGGAAGGACTCGACGTGTGGGCCGAACTCAACGGTAAGCATCAGAAAGTCCTCTCTGTCTGGTGGGATCCTATAGGTCTGGTGAGCTTCAAGAATGGGTCATGGGTTGATGACGTTCTTGCCTTGCCTGAATAAATGCAGTGTGCAGTAGCGTGAGAGTGATATATCGATGGTCCTCCTGCCTGTCCAAGAATAGGATGATAGATAATGAATCGGCACCAGAAAAATGTAGCGATGCTGTCGCTCGCCGAGCGAGCACGAGATGAGGTGTCGGCTTGGGAGGCCAAACTCGAGGCACTATATGCGGATCTTGAGGCCCTTGATTCTGGGCTAGCTGAAAAGGCCCTTATGGCGTTTGGTGATCGCGCACTTTCTGTGGCTTTGCTATGTGGGGCTCTGCCGGCGTTAGGTGGTAAATCTGCGATGCAGATTGCATTGGAAACGGGGGGTGATCCCTTTGAGGCTTTACTTCAGTGTATGGGGCCGTCTACACGGCGCCTTACCCTCGATGTGCGAAGCCAAACCGATAGCTCGGCAACCGCGCCGATCATTGAGGGCCAAGAAAAACTCTAAACCTTTGTTAGCGAAACCTAGGCGTCCACGAGTCGATTAGTTGATCCTCTTCCTCTACATCCTCTGGATCCGGCAGGTTGGACGCTGTCAGCACAGTCAGCGTCTTCCCATAACTGCCAAGGCCAATCACCTCTTCCATTATCTCAATTCTGTGTGGTCCGCCAAACCAGTCTTGCAAGTCAGAGGTGTCTTCTGCCTTCTCGGAACATTGTACTCGATCAGAATCCTGATTAAATGCGTACGTCGCAGAATTCTTGGGTAAATAAGCGCGCTTTCTTATCCAGTCTATCCCATCCACTTCTTTCAACGCCTTGGACATAAAGCAATAATCGATTTGCACCCCGGTGCTCACTACAATTGCCATCGGATCGAGGGTGCATTGCGTGAACCGAATGGCCGTTGCTGTTAGAGATGTGGAACATCGCGTCTTAAGAGACTCGATCGCTGAGAGTCCATCTCCTGCGCTGCGCATCGCCGGTACAAACAGGGACTTCGGCATCAGAAAACCGGCTGCAAAATGATCGGCTTCCATCTCGAAGCGTTCCCCGCTGGTAAAGCCCGCCCGAGATTCATGGACATGGCTTGACCCTAGAACCGCGTCAACATGACCCGGTAGAAGGAAGTGGCCCAGTTCGTGTGCAACGCTGAAATGCTGAAAGCCGACATTCTTGATATGTGTTGCATAAGCAATGCCGTACTCGTCCCCGTTGCGTAGCAGCATCCCGGAGACGCCCTTAGATTCGGCTGGCTTGGGAATAACCGTGATCCCTAAGTCACGGGCAATCTGGATAGGGTCTATAGGGAGAGAAGTAATGCCGCGTTCCTTGACAGCCTTTTCTCCGGCCATGGAAGCCAAGATATAGGGATCCGAATCTTTCACTCACTCTCCTGTTTTAGTCCGGCCTCGAGCCTTATCGGCGAGCATCTTTAGAAAGCTCTCTGCTATTTCACGGTCGTCGCTGGTAAGCAGGTTGAAGTGTCGATGTAGTGTGTCAGCCCCACTTAAGCCTGTTGGATCATCAACGCGCCCTAATAGATAATCAGTGGTAACTTGTAAGGCGTCTGCAAGCCGCCGGAGGTTTTCGAACGATGGTTTCCGTGTACCGGTCTCAAAATGGGATATCGCGGAAGCTTGGAATCCAGCTCGCTTAGCTAGCTCATCCTGCTTCAACTGGCGGAGTTCCCGCGCGGCCCGCAGACGGTCAGCAAAAATTTGTGTCGTGCTACTTGACGGGTTCATTACGTAATCGTATATTCCAAGTTAACGGTTTCGTCATGCGGCCTATGGCCGCTTTTTAAGGCTTAACTGCATGACGGGTTCGTCAAGTGTAGCATGACGGTAAAGCAACAGGTAGGTGAGAAATTCCCGGTGTCGACTAGGAGAAAGCGAGATGACCAAGAAAAAAGACATTCACGTTGTGCCCCACAAAGATGGCTGGGCGACCAGGAGGGAAGGAGCTGAAAGAGCCGGTTCGGTTCATCCCACCCAGAGGGATGCGATTGAAAGGGCGCGAGAACAAGCGGTCCGTGAACGCACCGAAGTTGTGATCCATCGGCGCAATGGCCAGATTCGGGACAGTGATAGCTACGGGAATGACCCGTGCCCTCCCCGAGACAGAAAGAACTGAGGTTGGCTTCACGGACAGCATTAGGCGTGGCAATGGGCGTCAGCGTATGCCAGGAACGTAAGGGGAATCCGGATGATCGATATAACCGCGAAGAAAACGCAGGCTGCGCAGACGTTGGAACTGATTTGCCAAGCCCTCGAACTGTCTCAGACACAGTATGACACCGCAAAGTCACGTTACGAGGCCGTAGGCAAATGGTTGTCGGGATCGGATGACGCGGCTTTACGCGCGTCCGAGATCTATCCTCAAGGTTCAGTCAGCCTCGGGACGACGGTCAAGCCAGTGGAGGCTGACGAGTTCGACGTGGATCTCGTATGTCGCATCCCGTTTGTTGCTCCGCATACTCCGCCTTCGGCGTTGAAACAGCTTATTGGCAACCGCCTTCGTGCCAGCGGACATTACAAGGACATCCTGGAGGAGAAACCACGTTGTTGGCGTATCAATTACGCAAACGAGTTTCATCTGGATATTACGCCATCAGTACCGAATGCCGCATGTACAAATGGCGGCGAGCTTGTTCCGGACAAGAAGCTGAAAGAGTGGAAGCCGTCCAACCCCCGCGGATACCGGTCATGGTTCGAAGAACGGGCACTGATAGTGCCGCGTGTGCAAAGTTGCGAACTGGCATTTATGGAAGCACGTGCCGCGGTAGAAGAATTTCCGAAGCAGACCCGGCGAAAAGGCCTGTTGCGGCGTGCAGTGCAGATCATCAAGCGCCACCGTGACATGTGGGCGTGCACCCGCGAGGCCAGTATCGCTCCGATTTCCATCATCCTCACAACGCTGGCGGCCAAGAGCTATGTCCACTGTGCAGGCAATTTTTCCTATGAGACCGAATACGACTTATTAGTAGACATCGTCCGGTACATGCCGCACTTCATTGAAAAAAATATGGTCAACGGGCGGGAACACTACTTCATTTGGAACGACACGACCGCCGGCGAGAATTTTGCCGAAAAATGGAACCAGGACGAACGTTTGGTGAGGGCATTCTACGCCTGGCAGTTGCAGGCCACGTCGGATCTGGAGAATCTTCCGTCCCTGTCTGGGCTGGATCAGGTGAGAAGCGCTCTGTCGTCCAGTTTCGGAGACTCTGTGGTCTCTAAAGTGATGGTTGAACTTACCGCATCCATCAGCGCTGCACGTACAACTGGTGCGCTCGGTATCGTTCCTAGATCCGGTCTGTCTGCTACCGGAGCGGGCCGTATCGTTGTTCCCTCTAATACCTTCTTTGGATCTTGATGGGTTTAGATGCGACCTTCCGGGCCAAAAAAACTGACGGTCGCGCAGCAATACTTATGGCTGCGGAGTACGGAGGTCTGCGAGGGAAGCGGCCGCCTTTATCCGTGCCGGCTGGAGTGGGAGTTCTGGGCGCAGCCTACGCCCCTGAGTAGGTCATATCGACTGAGAGTACTTTATGGTGATCGGGGAACCCCGAAGGTGTATGTCGTCGAGCCAAACCTGGTGGAATTGTCCGGAGGGCGGACGCTTCCTCATGTCTATCAGCAGCAGCCCACGCGGCTCTGTCTGTATTTTCCGGACAGCGGAGAATGGACGCCACATCTGGTAATAGCGAAGACCATTGTCCCTTGGGCATATCTGTGGCTCTACTACTTCGAGGATTGGCTCGCAACGGATGATTGGAAAGGCGGTGGGCTACACCCAGGGGCAGAGAATGAATGACATTAAGCGCATATTGTCGATTGATGGTGGTGGGATCAAGGGCGTTATCCCTGCTGCATTTCTTGCGGCGATTGAAGAATCCACTGGTAAGAGAATTGTCGACCACTTCGATTTGATCGCGGGTACATCTACCGGAGGAATCATCGCGCTCGGCCTAGGGCTTGGAATGTCCGCCGCGGAGATTCTGGAATTTTATGAGAGCGAAGGGCCTCACATCTTTTCTCAGGAGAACACTAAAGTTAAGCAAACTCTATATGGGCGGTTAGTTTCCAAGTACAGGCGTGGTGCTCGAAATGCGCGTCGGGTCGTGGTTCCAAAGTACAATCCAGAAGCACTCAAAGTGGCGCTTGAAAACGCCTTCAAGGATAGACGCCTTGGTGATAGTGCTACTCGGTTGGTGATTCCAGCGTTCGACTGCAATCGTCGTGAGGTACACATATTCAAGACATCACACCATGAGAGGCTGGTCACCGACTGGAAAACTGATGCCGTCTCTGTTGCTCTGGCGACCGCGGCTGCTCCGACTTATCTGCCGGGTCAGACAATGGACAATGGCGTGACGCTCTTGGATGGCGGCATCTGGGCGAACAATCCTGTTGGGCTGGCTGCCGTTGAGGCTGTCGGGATGCTGAGGTGGGCGCCTGATAGGCTGCGTATTCTTTCCCTGGGTTGCTCTGAAGAGGCGATCACAATACCGGACAATGCGGGAATGTTGGGGTTTGCGTTGAAGATGGCGGATATATTCATGCTGGGGCAGTCGCGGGGTGCATTCGGGACCGCGAAGCTGCTGACTGGTCATACCGAGGCTGATCCACGGGTCTTCAGGTATCAATACATAGCGCCTATGGGCAAGTTCATGCTTGATGGTGCCAAAGACATTCCACGACTCAAGGGTATTGGTGCAAACATGGCGCGCGAGGCCAGTCCCTTGATATCGGGAATATTCCTTAGTCAAGCCAGAGTACCGTTTGAGCCATGCCACCGATAAGATGGCGGACCTTTCGGTTACGCCTTCAAGAAAGCAAGGGTCTTTACCGGGTCTATGCAATCTGCTTGGTCTAGAGCCCACGTTGCCCAATTGTCTAGTTCAGTACCAGAGAGTCGCGTTCTAACTGGATTGGATCGTACAGCAGCCACATATCGCCGTATGGTTTCTGCCTGATGTAGGGCGTCCGCTTGCGCCAGAAGACGCTCAACGCGTTCTTGTTCTTGCCGTTTGCGTAGCTCCTGGGCCGCTCGCTCTTCGTCGATTAGTCGCTGCCGTTCGCGCTCCTCCAGTTCTGCCTTGTACCTGATCAGATACCCATGGTGTTCCAGCGCGTGTTTGCGGTAGCTTAGCTCGGCAAACAGGAACATATTGTTGACGACGGTCGTCAACGCTTCTTCCAGGCGGCTGTCTCCGCTGTCGTCCCATTGGCTCACGACATGGTCGTCGCCCACGGCACCCTCTATCTCAAGTCGAAGTATCTCTTTTGCGGTCTTTATCGCCGCTTTGCCCGCGCTATTGGACACAACCTTGAGGGAGAAGCGTACCGGTTGGTTTCCGATTTGGAGTGAGCCTCCGGAATCGTCATGCTCATACCGGGATGTCGAAACATAAGGCTTGCAGCCAAGACGCTGGGTAGCGAGAAGCAGCGCATTCAGGATTCGGAGTCTTCGCTTCCCTATCGGCGTCGCATACCGCGGTGGATTCCAATGCCATCCGCGGGCCGCATCCCGCATGCGTTCCTCCTCGTTCGCCAACAGCTTCTTGGTGATCGGGTGCGCTTGCTGATCGACGCGTGGCAGGGCCACTTTACCGACGAGCTTTGCAATGCGCTCACGGAGGGCGTCCACGTCTTCAGTGAAGCTCGGCGGTGGTGGGAGCGGGTTGCGCAACAGGTCGTCATGACGGCCGTAATATCGACTCATCATGCCGATCTCGACGACATTGGATGCGCCGGGGAAACGTAGCGGCAACGATGGTTGGACAACCCGCTTGCCGGACTGCTTCTTGGCCCAATAGCCACGGTCAGGCACTGGAATGCCGGCTTTCTTGCATGCTTTGCCGATCGCGACATCGGAGACGCCGAGTTGTTCAGCCAGCTGCTTTTTTGGGATAGACCAGACTAGGTCATAGAGCGCTTCGCGCGTGTATTCGCATCCCATCGTGGAATCTCCTTGGTCAGGAAAGTAACTTTGAGAACAAAACAGCCACAATTGTGAAAGCAGAGCGACGTTGCGATGATAGGTGTGCCGGGTGGCCGAAGTCCGAGGTGGCTGTGTCGTGCAGGTTGCCGGTCGGTGCGGGTGCGTTCTCAGTCCGTCAGCGCCTGAAACATGCCGTTTATGAAGCGGCCGACTTTTCGTGATCCATCCGAGCATATCTGCTCCAACAAGCCGGGGTGTGTGCGACTCGCTTGATAACAGGGATATGAACAAATGACGGCTCGCGACAGTGAGCCATCATGCCGGCTTTGCTCGAGGTCTGAAAAGATGCTGTCTGGATCGATGCATCGGCCGTTCATAAGACGTGAATCCGTGTGGTAGAATTAAATGAACCTGAACCGCATGTCCACTCATAGGTTGAGTTTCTTCGGTTCGGCAGCTCGCAGGGTTTGTCGGCCGCACGGTCCAGCAGGTACTTGCTAATGTCTTCCCAGGGTATGTCTTCGCCAGACACAAGAAACGCCAGGTATCGCGCATGCGCGAAGGTATAGAACGCCTTGCGTCGCCGCACGGATTCTTCATCATCTGGTAAATTTGTCTCGGTCGTCATACTTACCTCCCTCTGCCTGTGATCGCCGTATCGTCCCCGATAAGGTGCTGACACGGCGTGAAGCCACGTCTGACGCGCTCACACATGATCTCGCTGTCAATCCGAAAATGGCAACGGTCTCTTGCTGCCGGTGTACCTCTCACCAATGCAACGTTCTTGTGAGTACAGTCGGCGTCAAGGCCGCCAAGGCTGGCGGGATGGGCCAGTGTGACCGCTTGTCCTGCGTCAGAGGTCAGCGGCGATCTGGCGGACGGTCTCGGGATTGTATCCGGCGCTCAGCCAAGCGAGTGGGCTTAAGACTAACCCGTTGGCATCGAGGTCAGTATCCGGGCGAGTGAGCCAGCGGCAGATGGCTACCGGGTGCAGCGTACGATCGAGCGCTGCAAGGACCGGACCTAGGTTGGGGATCAACCCCGCTTCGGTGAACTGAAACTGCGGGACCTGCCACTTGCCGTCGACCTGAAAACCGTAGAGCGTCCCGGCGGCGATCATCCTACGGATGCGACTGACGTGAACACCGAGTTGCGCAGCGGCCTCCGCAGTGCTGAGGCTGGTACGCAGCAGCGCGGCGAATTCCGAGGTAGTTTCTGCCAACGGATCAGGACCAACTTCAATTACCGGATTTAGACCGCCAGCACGCAGCAGATCGATCTCACACTCGGGGAGTCCTCGGGACGACTCGGTATACAGTCCGAGAGGCAATCGCTGTATGGCTTGGCGCACGGCAGCTTCCAACGCCGAAGGTTCTTCGACCTCCAAGCCATGGGCTTGGAAATATAGGCGGTCGCTCGATATGTAAGAATCGGCCATGTCGACTCTCTTAAGCGCGGTCAGCAATAGACATCGATACTATAAGCCGAAGGTGTTTCACGGAAACGCCGTCTTGACGTACACACCCGTGATCTCTCTGCCATCCCAGATATAACAGTAGTGCTTGCCTTGAACCGCGGGCTGCATGACGCGCGGCCGGAACACCGCGATGCACTCCCCGCCGGGATCGCGCACGCTGCTGTAATGGATGCCGTTCGACCCCGCAGCGCGGAGCGCCTTGGCGAAGGCCTGCGCAGCCCCGTACTGGGTGGGATCGGGGGCATAGATGTCCGGCAGTTCGGCTTGCCGCTCCACGATGCTGTGCAGGTCGGCATCGATGTTCGACGCATAGCTGCGCATGTCGATCTCGATCGGCGGCTCCTGAGTGGCGGCGAGAAACCGTGACCGATGAAACCGCGTTTCGGCCACGGCCGTTTCGATGCTCTTGGCCGCGTAGTACACGCCGTAGCTGCCGTCCGTGAAGCGACTGCCCTCCCCGTTCAGATGGGTGAAGGCGGCCATGATGGGCGTGGTGCCTGGCCCAGATATCCGGTCTTCTTTGGGTACCAAGGCAAGTTCGCCCAGTTCTTCGCGCAGGCGATCATTGGTCAGCCCCTCGATCTCCAGGACGATGTCCAAGTCTTCGGCACTGGTCACGCGGTCGAAGACACCGACCGGCGGAAACCGGCTTGAGACCAGTCGCCAGGAAGGCTTCCAGCAGATGCGCCGGAGCTCCGGGGTCATGACCAGCCGCGCTGGGCGTCCAGGTACTGCCGGACCACATACAGGTCCGCCACATTCCCGGAGAGCATCCGGTCCAGCGCGGGCCGCCCGCCGAACAGCGGGGCGTCGTTGGGGCGGCGAATCCAAGTGTCCGCGGATTCCGGTCGCGGCAGCAGGATCTGCAAGTCCTTGTAGATGCCGAAGATGTAGGACAGCCGCTCCAGTTTTTCACGGGTCAGGCGCGCGGTTTCGGGTTCCCGCTTCCACTTGAAGAAGGTACTGCGGGTGCGCTCATCGAAGCCGAGTAGGGTCATGGCCTGGTCGGTGTCGAGCTTCCAGGCCTCGGCGATATTGAAGAACGTCCGCAGGGCAGCACCGGCGGTCTTGGCCGGATCCTGGGCGAGTTTTTGGGCGATCGCGGTGCTCATCGTTCTATCCCTCCGAGTAGTCTTGGCTACCTTAGCGGTAAGTACAATATAGCACTTAACTAGGATATTAATACTAGTAATAGACTGCTCGGCCTAGGGTGTCGTCCCTGATCTTTATAAATATGAAAAATTATTTCACGCATCACTTGATAATCTTGAAAGCCCAGCCTAGACTCATTGCAACTGAGTTATGACGTCATATATCACATTATGGAGGGCCTGGGGATGCAGGGGCTGTTGGATACACAGGATTGGGACAAGAGCGTCCTGGACGGAAACGATGTGCTGGACCGAGTCGATGGGTTGGATGACGAGTTCGTATCCATTTACCGGAAGTGCCTCGAGTTCACCGCATTGATGCTGCGTGAGGATAAATATCAGTCAGTCGAAAAAGCGTTTCTGGATTTTGCGAATGCGGTGCAAGGGGGTGATCTGGAGACGAAGGACGATCTCGAGGAGGTGCTGTGGGCCGGGTATCACCCCATTCCCATCCTATTCGCGCGCCTGCGTTGGTACGGAGAGGATGGGCAATTTCACTACAACGATGCTGACGAAGCAAAGCACAGCGATGCCTTGAAGAATGAGCTGGCGTTGGCTCAAACGTTTCACGCTTGGCTGCCAAGTGACTGGGTGTCGGTGTCTGAGACCGGCGGCAAAGGGATCTACGGAAAGGTCTTGCAGCTGGCCGAGGCCAGGTACGCCCTGGACACCGAGCAGGACCTGACGGTTGATCAAGTGGTGGTCCTGTCGGGTCTCAATCGGCGCAGTGTGCTCAACGCGGTCTCCAAATCGGGTGAAGCTGGACTTGCCGTTGAAGATGGCCGGATCTCAAACGCCGAAGCCAGGCGTTGGCTCAGTGAGCGCCGGAACTTCAGGCCCACGGCGCTCTATCGTCCATTCGGGGAGTCTGAGGCCCGTGTTGCAGAAGTGGTTATCGAAGAGCCCGAAGAAACCGCCTATGAATTTGTGCCGGTCACGGACGACAACGTCGCGTTTATTCCGGAACTGAACAGAGCGCAGGGCTACCAGATCGGCAAATACGGCCAGGAAGAATACGTGACGGACTACTTCGAAGCCCTCAAGAAACTGCAAGGCATGAGTATCCCGCGTTTTCGGCGGCCGAATGCCGAAGGCAATTGGGGCATCAAGGTCGGCGTGGAATGGCGCAGAGTTCCGCTGGACGAACTGCGGCAGGCGGTTTCAAAGCAGGCGGGTGCGTGAGCCGGTGAGCATGTGGGTTCATCAATAATAGGGTGTGAATTACATCACGGGAGGAACGGTATGAGCGAACGAATCACACGAAAGCTGGAACTGGTGAATAGCAGTGGGGCACTGCTCTACCCCGTCAGAATCAAGAACCGAGACACGGGCCGCATTGCCTTCAGGCTGTCGAGGCTGGGCAATACCAAGGACGACAGTATCGAGGTCGAGGACACGCAGGTAATGGTCGACAAGGTCCTTAACGAAAACTACATGGTGCGTGCGCGTACGTTGGAGCCGGCGAGCCGAGGTGGCATTCAGGGCTTGTATCGACTCAAGGAACGCTCCATTCGCGATTACCGCATTCATTGCGACTGACCGGCTTTCATGTGAGCCCAGCGGGCGGTGGCGCAAATAACACCCGCAGCCATGCCAAAGGTCTCTCTCTGGCGTATGGGACGGCGTTTCATCTCTGCGCATCTTGGGCCTAGAGGCTGGCGATGCTGGCCAACCGAATAGGGGGTTGTGCACGTGTGTCGCCGTACCTCGCTGGTGAGTGGTTGACGGCGGGAAAGACCGCATTTCCTTGACCAAGGAGGACGACATGAGCGCATTGCCAAGACACGGACGCATCGAGTGCACGAAATGCTTCAATGGCGCACGTGTCGAGTTCGATAAGACGCGGTATGCCGAGGGAGACTGGAGAATCACGGCCAACCCGCTGGCGTGGGGAAACCCTGAGGCCGAGATCGTGGTCCTCGGATTTTCGAAAGGCCCAACACAGGCCGGGGCATTGACCGATACGCCGCAAAACGCTATCGCCTACAAAGGCAGCCGGCACAACGTCGGCAAGATACTGGCGCACGTTGGCCTGATCGAGAAAGCGCCTTCTGAGGCGCTCAAGGCCAAGGTGGATCAGCTAATCGCGGATGAGCATGGGCGATTTCACTTCGGATCCCTGATACGCTGCACGGTCGAGCGATTCGATCCCAAGTCGGAAGCATGGAAGGGTTCTGGCGGCGGGATGTTGGACAAGTTCGTCGCGACGCCCTTTGGTAACCGCGTTGCCAATTCATGTACAACGCGGTTTCTGGCCGATTTGCCGGACAAGACGAAATTGGTGGTCATGTTCGGCCTCGGTACCAAGAACAACTATGTTGATGCGGCAATGGATCTGTTCAGGCGGGCAAGGCCCGGCAGCTGGAATAAGATCAATGAAATTGCCTACACAGACGGCAGAATCACCGTTGTGCATGTGGAGCACTTCGCGTCGCAGGGTGCGCTGATACCGAACTGGCTGGGCGAGAATGACCATGACCGGAAGCGACTCGGGGGCATGGCACTGGAGGCAGTGCGAAGGGCGCTGTAAGCTGAATCATTGCGGGGACATGGATTTTTAGGCAGGTCGCCAGTATTCTTGTTCCAACAGCCTATAAAAACAGTAAATAGAATTGAAAACAATCAAATAGCTAAATTTACGTCGCAGATGGGGATGCCAATGCCAGATCAACAAATGCGCACATCTGCGCAAGAAAACATTCTTTCGGCATTTGAGTATTTGCTTTATCTGGATCGACTGCGCGCAAAACCAGTCTTTCGCCTAAGCGATCATAAGTTGCCCTATTTTCATGAAGACCAATTCCTAGGCCTGCCTGGAATAGAGGTCAATCTGCTGGAGAGCGATGCTGAAATATGGCTGCGAATCCGGCGCCTTCAGGCCCATTCGCCACCTGAGCCCCCGGAAATCGTACTACCGTGGATTAACCTCCCCAACGACCCGGCAAAAGTGCCAACACTGGAAGAGTCGATTGTCGTTACGTCGCCGGCAACCACAGGAACAGAGGACGCCCCACCAGAGCAAGTGGAACTGCATCTGGACGATGAACCGGAGGTGCGCGAAGCCTTTGAGCGCTACCAAGCCACACATTGGCAAACTTGGTCCGATTCGGAAAAACCCCGTAGGCGGACTATCCAACTGTACGACCGATTTTTCTCACTCCAGCAGGAAGCTGAAACGGGCAGTTCAGACGACGCCATTGAAATCGCCTGCGGTGTCGGCATGGCATTGTGGAAGTTGCCGGCCAAGGGGCAAGAGATCGCCTATCCTCTGATTTCCAAGACGGTTGAAATCCATATCGACGAGACGACGTTATCCCTCAACGTTATACCGACAGAGCGCGATCAAGCGGTTCACATTGACGCATTCCTGGCTCTCGACATTGCGGCGGATGAAGTCGAGACGCGTGCCAAAAAGGAATTCGCAGCAGCACAAAGCACCTTCTCACCCTTTGATCGAGCAACGTTTGAGGGCGTACTGCGCTTTGCCGCCGCTCATTTAGATGGCCACGGTATGTACTGGCCAGATGCCGCAGGCGACAGACTTGACCGCTCGGTGCCATCAACCCGGGATCACCTCATTGTCACAGATACCTGGACCATGTTTGCACGAAAACGCGGTTCCAGTTTCATCGCAGCCGATATTGAACGCCTCAAGTCTTCGGTTCTAGAAGGCACGCCGGTAGAAGGTGCGCCGGCTCTGGTCGTTACAGCACCCCCTGACCGTCCTGTCACCCGGCGCAGAATTCATTATCGGGGTATATCCTCGTCAGGGTTTGGCAGTGCTGATAGAGCGGGGGATGCGCCGGAAGAAGATCTGTATTTCCCAAAACCGTTCAACGATGAGCAAATCTCCATCGTTGATCGCGCTGAGCAGTCCGACGGGGTAGTCGTCCAGGGCCCGCCAGGTACTGGCAAGACCCACACGATCGCCAACATCGTATGCCACTACCTCGCGCTTGGGCGACGCGTACTGGTTACGGCCCAACATGAGGCGCCGCTGTCAGTACTTCGAGAGCAGATTCCCGAGACGTTGCGTCCGCTTTGCATAAGTCTATTGACCTCGGAACGCGAGGGGCTCAAACAGTTGGAGCAGTCGGTTAGAAAAATCGCTGGGGAAATAAGCCAACTCGACGTGCGCGAACTGGATCGCGAGATTAGCGCGGGTACCCAACGTCTAGATAGTCTCCATCAGGAACTTGCACGCCTCGAGCATGAATTGCGTGAAATAGGCACCAAGCAGACTTCAGAGGTTCCCTTTTTGCAGGCCGCAATCAAGCCCGAAGCGTTGGCCAAAAAAGTTGTGGCGAACGAGTTAGACCACGCTTGGTTCCCGGACGCGTTCCACGGCGAATCGCCGCCGGCGCCTCGATTAAACGACGACGATATTCATGCGCTTGGCAAGGCACGCAAGAACCTGGGGGTGGACATAGTTTACGTTGAGCAGAATTTGCCTCGCGCCGATCGACTGCCGGTGCCAGAGGACATCGTACGTTTACATGATGACCTTGCGCGTTACCACGAACTGAATCATTCAGTTGTCGAGGGCGCCGATATCCCGCCGCTTCGGCACTACAACCTGGAGGCGCTGAAGAGTGCCGAAGCACTACGTCAGCGTGCAGATGAGATTCATGCCCTGCTGCGCATGGTCAGGCTTCCATGGCAGAAGCGTGTGCGCGAGTTACTTGCTGCACACTCGACAGATGAGTCAACGGTGCTCATCACGCAGCACCTGAAAGATTGGATCACAGCTGTGCTACAGGTGGAGGCGCAGCGTCAGGCGTTTCTCATCGAGGCCATTGAGCTGCCAATTGGCGCCGAAGGCAATGTAGCACTCTTCAAAGCCATCGAGCGAGCTTCGGTGGGCAAAAGACCGTTCGGGTTGCTGGGTGGCGACAAGGTGGCGAAAGCTCATTTCGAGCAAATCCGCATTCGAAACGCAGCCCCCACGGAACGTGAACATTGGCAACGGATATTGGAGTATCTGAATTTCAGCCGGCAGACGCATGGCTTGCGTGCACAATGGAATCAGCTTCGTATGGAGTTCGATGGGCCGGAGCTTGTAGATGGCCCCGCAGCATTGGTCGCAAAACAGCTCTCAGATACGGCTCGCCCACTTGCTGGTGCGTGGAAGCTTGACGAACAACTCGCGCACCCATTCATTGAACAGGCGCGTCAGCTGTTTGGGAATGGCTTCAAGTATGATCTGTTAGCCGAAGACCTCACAGAGTTGGAGCGGCTTATTCGGAGCGTGGCTGCGCATCTTCAGCATAGCCGGCTGAAGTCCGCATTGAACGAGCAAAATGAGATGCGCGAAGCGCTCGCGCAATGCAAGGGGCCGATTGTCGATAGAATCGAAAGCTTTGTAAACGAGTCGCTGGGAAAGGCGGGTTACAGCGCCGAGGCAATCCATACAACGTACCTTGAGATCCTAACGGAAATGGCGCGGCTGGCAAAACTCCAGTCTGACTTGGATACGGTGGCGCGGGTAACCAGCCTAATTGCAGAATCCGGGGCGCCAAATTGGGCTGCGCACTTGCGCGAGCCGCTTCTTGTGCAAACAGACGCTTGGTTACCGGCGACATGGCGTGCTGCATGGGAATGGGCACAGGCAAAAGGCTATCTTGACACCATCGACAGCCGCAGGACATTGCAACGGCTCGCCCGCCAGCGTCGGCAGACTGAGGAGGATCTCAATAAAGCGAACCTTCGGCTTGTCGAGCTGCGTACGTGGCGTCAGCTGACGGGCAACATGACGGGAAGCATCAGTGCAGCGCTTCAATCCTATCTGACCGCGATTACGCGAATCGGTCAGGGGACAGGTACTCGGTCTGCCCGCTATCGTCAGGACGCACGCAAAGCCATGCGCAGTGCTTACGGTGCCGTTCCCTGCTGGATCATGCCGCACTGGCGAGTATCTGAAGCATTGCCTCCGGAATTCGGCCTATTCGACCTTGTCATTATCGACGAAGCATCCCAAAGCGATGCGTGGGCGCTTCCGGCGATTGCACGCGCGAAGAAATTGCTGGTGGTGGGTGATGACAAGCAGGTCAGTCCCTCGGACGTGGGCATGGCGGAAGCCGATATACTCATGTTGCGCAGACGGTTTCTGGAAAAGCTTCCGTATGGCGGTCACTTGTTGCCGGGGAGCTCCATTTATGATTTAGCCAGCACGATGTTTTCGTTGGATATCATACGACTGAGAGAGCATTTCCGGTGCGTGGAACCCATCATCGCATTCTCGAATAGTAACTTCTACGACAACGAGATCCGCCCGCTACGCGTACCCAAACCATCCGAGCGGCTCGATCCTCCTTTGATCGACGTCTATGTGAAAGGTGGTTACCGCCTTGATCGAAAGAAAATTAACAAACCGGAGGCGCGATACATCGTCGAAGAGATTCGCCGAATCATTGAAACTCCCGCCCTTTCCGGGCGAAGCATCGGCGTGGTATCACTCCTGGGCAGTGACCAGGCGAAATACATCCAAGAGCTGCTGGTTCAAGATCTTGGAGAAGAGGCTATCCTCAATCACGGCATCCGGTGTGGCGATGCCATGCATTTCCAAGGCAAGGAAGCGGATATTGTTTTCATCTCGATGGTCGCTGCTGGCGCAATCCGTGCCGACAGCGGCCGAATGTATGAGCAGCGCTACAATGTTGCGTGCTCCCGCGCTCGTGACAGGCTATATGTAGTACATAGCTTTACTCGCGATGAAGTGCAGGACAATGATCTGCGTGCACGTCTACTCGATCACCTGTCAAACCCACTGGGTATAGATCAGCACGCAATTGACGATCTCCGGGGGTTATGTGAGTCGGATTTCGAGCGTGACGTTTTTGACGAGCTTATAAACCGCGGTTATCGAGTTGTCCCTCAGGTTCGAGCTGGAAGCTACCGGATCGACATGGTTGTAGAAGGGGGTAACGACCGCCGGCTAGCGATCGAGTGCGACGGCGACCAATACCACGGCGTAGACCAATGGATGTATGACATCGGACGACAGCGAACTCTTGAGCGAATGGGCTGGAGATTCTGGCGCTGCTGGGGTTCTAGCTGGACCGCCGATCGTCAAGCTTGCATTGATGATCTTCTGGAGACTCTGAGTGAACGAGGCATCCAGCCTATCGGGATGGAGGAATACGTCCACCAAGGCTTGGTAGAGCGGCGAGTTATCGAGCCAGAAACCGTCTCTGTTTCTCCGCCAGCAGCGGTTGAGGAAACTTTGTCAGCCGTACCATTTGCGCCGGTCACGGAAACAGGCGCTTTCCAGCCAAGCGTGGCAGTCAGCGCTCCGGCGATACGACGCACAGTGGGAATAGGCGACACAGTTACCTATGTCGCCATGGACGCCCCTGAGAGCACTTTACGGATTACGATAATCTCTGGCGAATCAGACCCCGGATCAGGCACAACTAATGAGCACACACCATTAGCTGAAGCCTTATTAGGCACTGAAATCGGCGATGAGGTTGATGCCTATCTGCCTTCTGGAATGAAGACTTTTCAGATTCTGGCTATTGATGGTGCCGAGGTGCCGCTCTCAGTATGAGCTCGGTTAGTGGCTGGTGGGCTGACTCTCCCGGGGCGTATCGCGGGTGATACGCAATTTTTGTTTGTGTATCACGGGCCGATGATTGTGATACACAAACTAGTTTAGAGGTAGATGGTTGCTGATGATGTCTTGTTTTTTGTTATTCCGATGAGACACAGCATGCCGCTTCCAAGAAGCCATGCAGCGCCCGGAATCGGTACCATTGTTGGTGAGTCCCATATTGCGACGCCATATAGCAAATCACTCACAGTCTGGGCTCTGGGAACCAGTGTAGTAAGTTCACCAGTTGTGATGTTGTATTTTGAAAATGCATAGTCATTGTTGAAGTAGAGGCTGCCATCAGGCCCGAATGCGATGGGCTCGCGCGTGAAAAAGAGCGGATCCGACCAGCCCGATTCAGTGAATTGCTGAATCCCGCCATATCCACTTCGGTAAATTTCAATTCCATTTGCTGAAGACGTGCTGATGGATAGAACAACGCATGCAGTGAACATTTGAAGCGAATTCATGCCGAACCCTCCCGGCTCTGATTATTCTGAATGGGCGTCAGATTCGCAGATTGCTGATCGTTTAGACAAGCCCTTTGGGAGCATGAAGCCGGTGCTCATGTTGCTGTGCTTCGTTCGTGCATATTATAGGCGATATCGTATCTATGAAAGCTATTGACTACCTCTCACGTGTAGAGCCGATCGCTCAGGCATTGTTTGCCGCACTCCACGCCACCGACGAGAAAGAGCGGGAGGAGAGGAAGTATTTTGAACCAAAATTTGAATATCTGAAGTTTCAGTTTGAGCACTGGTCGCAGATTGAAGAGTATGACGACGAAAGGCTGAATTACGCGCATAGCCGTGCGGGCGAGGCCCACCAAGCACTCTTGCTCATTGATACTGCGGGAGCCTCGGCCGCAGGGGCAATTATTCAGATCGCTAAACTCTGTATCTCAATGGCCTGGGAGGCACCTGCGAGATTCGAGAAAGGCCGGCTTATTGGTTCCCAGCCTTTGGCTAATGTGATTTGGCACGCCCGAAATCAGGCCATCCATTTCGAGGAAGGCGCCCCTAAAAACAAAGATACACGCGAATGTCTAGAAAAGCTTTCCAAAGAAGTAGGGTTGGACTGTGGGCAACTCAATCAGTCGCCAAGGTCACTGGCAAGGCAGATTGTCAAAATACTAGAATGGGAGAACTATGAAATGTTTTCCAAAGACATGCATGCATTGCTGAGTGAAGCCTAGCCAAATTCGCCTGTAGTGTTTGGTTTGTCGTGTGCGAGATTGCATCAAAAGGCAGGCCCTATAAATTCAGAGGTGTTGATGGAAATCGAGCGCTGCCTGGAGCCAATCACCAAAGAAGACCTGAAAGAGTTGTATGAGGGGAGTGTGAAGCGCCTGCGAGAGTATTTCATTCAGGGCGACGGCGCAAAATGGAAGGGATTGTACAATATTGAAAAGCCATTGGCCGTTGCGCTTTGCCAAGGTGCTGCTATGCACTATCACGACAAGGCCAATGGCGTTAAGGATTTTGATGTTTGGTTTTTTTACGCATTCAATAAGAAGCATTTGCCATATAGGACGATCTGGACCTGGGATTATCAGAATCCAAAATACGGCCGTCATCCCTCAATGCCTGGCTACAAAGGTAGAAAGGTCGATACCATTGTAAGGTCGATAAAAAACTACACTCAAAATAATCCAGTTAAAACAATCCATCAATTCCTGCAACTGGAAAATACGGCCTCATCAAATGAGCTCGCGAAAAAAGCGGTAGTTATGCTTGCGCCAGAGGATCTGATTGGCAAGATTGTATGGTACAAGGGAATAAGATGATGCTGAACTTCAGACGGCAGCAGGCCACGATGTGGCTTTACTCGGTTAAAATTTGCGAAATACGCCACTGGGTCGCTAATGGATCATTTTGAGACCATCATATCAACCCTGCTTGAAGCCGAAGGCTACTGGGTGCGCAGGTCTTTTAAGGTCAACGTGACGAAGGAAGAAAAGCGCCTCATTGGGAAACCATCAATCCCCCGCCCAGAGATCGACTTGCTTGCATTCAGTTATTCCAAAAATGAACTTCTTGCCCTTGAGGCAAAGTCATTCCTTGATTCGCCAGGCGTCAAACTTGCTGAGTTGAAAGAAGTGCATGATGTCCCATCTGGCAGGTATAAGCTGTTTACTTCTGAACGCTATCGCTCAGTAGTCTTGCCCAGGTTGCATCAAGACCTTATCAATCTGGGTATGGCGAACTCCAAGACAAAAATTACCCTCGGGCTTGCCGCTGGCAAGGTCTGCCAAGGGCAGAGTGAGTCAATTCGTGAGTACATGGCAGAGAAGGCATGGATTTTTTGGTCGCCTGAAGATATCAAGAAGAAAGTCATTGCTCTTGCGAAACGCGGATATGAGAACGATCCTGCAATTATCACTACAAAGATTCTGATGCGGTGACGTGAAATCGGGGGTTGGATTAACCTGGTTCCGGATATCCTAGAAAACAAGCGGAGATCAGTAGAGTCGCATGAAACTAGATACGCAGGTGACGGGGAACATCGGCATGTACTACGCATGCTATAAGTTGTCATGTATGGGCTGGAACGTCATGCCGACGTCTAGAAATGCAAGAGGCATTGACATAATCGCATACAACAAAAGCGGATCCGAGTTCATTGGGGTCCAGGTGAAGGCATTGACCAAGAGAAATCCCGTGCCTCTTGGCAATAGTATGGACAAGATCATGGGCGATTATTGGCTCATTATTAACAATGTAACTAAAGTGCCGAATACATTCGTGATGACGCCTGACGAGATCAAAGGCCTCGCGCATCGAGGTGAAAAGAACGGCACCATTTCGTACTGGCTACAACCAAGCTCGTATGACATATCGGAATATAAAGAGGCATGGCATCGAATTGGCTTCGGACATGAACTGGACTAACAATCACATTGGATGTGACGTTGCGAGGCGTCGGTGGGAAATGAGTGCGCAAAGTACACCGCGCTTCGAATGCGCCGCACAATTCGGTCATTGCTAACTTCATCTGGAGCAACTGACAGTGGCAGTCAAGCTTGACGACTCATGTGTTTACACGATTGCAACGGTAGAGCGTCTTCTTGAGGCTTCGAAGTTTCAGATGCCATTGCATGAGTCGAAACGCTGGGTTGGTGCGGCTGCGA
>Ga0265293_10002504_pt1 | contig 36575 bp, 42 predicted proteins | sample Munlanlewell138R_FD_192505 | JGI IMG/M metagenome (GOLD analysis project Ga0265293, IMG submission 192505) | Leachate microbial communities from a municipal landfill in Southern Ontario, Canada - Leachate well 138R | ecosystem: Engineered > Solid waste > Landfill > Unclassified | place: Canada... | reverse complement strand
AGTGTGACGATTATTCATAATACAACCATTCCTTATTAATAATTAATACTAATCAGTATAATATCTCAATAAGTACATCGTGTCAATATTAATGTTTTCTATTGTCGAAACGGGGAAATATGAGCAAATACAGAGCTTATATTAGATTTATAGACAAAAATTTCTTTGCTATCATTTTCAAGATCGTCATTTTTCTCTTAAGGGGCTGCTATTGATCTATTTAATGATAAGTTCCTGTTATGAGTTTTCAAGGGCATCCTTGTATTTTGAAGAAATGCTTACATCAGCGTATTTCCCGCTCTTCCTTTTTGATCATTTACTTCAACTTATCTTCATCTTCGGCGATGATGTTAGTGTGTACGTAACGAGCCATGTCAGCGGGCTTTCTCTCTTCTCGCGATCAACTCAATTTCTATTGACGCTCCTAGAGGCAGTTCGACAACTGCGACCGTAGTCCTTGCAGGATAAGGGGCAGAAAATTGTTCTGCGTATACTGAGTTCATTTCCTGGAAATAACTCATGCTCGTTAGAAATACATTTACCTTTACAACATCATCTGACGTTAAACCGGCACACTCCAGAACGCTGAAAAGGTTTTTAAAGCATTGCTTTGTCTGAGCGGCAATATCTCCCTCAACCATTTTCCCTGTTGTTGGATCAACGGGTGTCTGCCCCGACAAAAAGACAAATTCTCCCGATTCGACCGCATGTGAATAGGGCCCGACAGTTACTCCTTCTTTTGCCGTGTAAGCTTTTCTTGACATATAACTTCCTCCCGGTCTGGTAATTAATTTGGCTTCGGTGATAGCTCTTTGCTATTTGTCCTTGACCTGTGATTTGATGACATCATATCCCAGCGCTGTTATGGCATTATTGATCTTTTCGATTGTCAGTTTTTCCGGATCGAAGTTTAATTTTACCTTGCTTGTGTTAAAAGATACGCTGACGCTTTCTTTCTCGATCCCCTCCAAGGCTTTGAGCGCGCCCTCAATTTTCTGGGAGCATGACGGGCATACCAATGTTTCAAGTTGTATTGTGGCTTTCTGCATATTTATTCCTCCTTAAAATGTGTGTAGATTTTTTGTTCAGGGAGAATCGAGGTAGTTGAGTATGCTGATGTTTATTGTTCCAGCCGATACCGAAGAAGTCTCATTCCATTAAGGATAACGACCAGGATGCTTCCTTCGTGTACGAACATCCCTATCGACATGTTCATCCAATCGCTGAAGAATACGCTTGCCAACAGGAACAATACTACTCCTACGGCGATAATGATATTTTGGCGCATATTGGTTGCGGTCGCTTTTGTCAGGCCCAGAGCATGGGGAAGGCGGCTTAAATCAGAATTCATTAGGACTACATCTGAAGTTTCGATAGCAACGTCTGTACCGCTGCCCATGGCGATCCCGATCTGGGCCAAAGCCAGTGAAGGGCTGTCATTCACTCCGTCTCCGACGAATGCGACAATTTGGCCTTTTACCTGAAGCTCTCTGATATATGCCGATTTGTTTTCAGGCAGCATATGTCCGTGAGCCTCTGTCAATCCCAGTTCATGCGCCACCAGATCAACTGTCGGCTGGTTGTCCCCGGAAAGGAGTACTAAATTTTTAACGCCCAGTTTTTTTAGTTTTTGAAGGACCTCTTTCACACCCGGGCGGATCTGGTCGCGTATTCCCATAAGCACCTTTAATTCGCCGTCGACCGAAGTCAGGACAAGCGAATTTCCATTTTTTTCAAACCTGGCAATATCGGTACTGGTTTTTTCGTTTATAGGAATATTTTCCTGGTCCATCAACGCAGCATTGCCAATGGCGACTCTGTGCCCATCTACATGAGCAACTATTCCTCCGCCTTTTACGACGTCAGTCTTATCAACAGCGTATAATTTTGTCTCTCCAATGTGCTCGGTGACTGCTCTGGCCAGCGGATGTCCGGATTCTTTCTCTACGCTGGCAAGATATCCCAATACTTCATCAACGTTGTCTGCATAGATCTCTTTGTCCGCTACTTTGGGGTTTCCTATTGTCAATGTGCCGGTTTTGTCAAAAACAATCGTATCGACTTTGCTGAAATCATGGATGACTTCACTGCCTTTAAGAAGAACTCCGTGCCGAGCCCCGTTTCCGATCCCTGCGACATTTGATACAGGGACGCCGATCACCAACGCTCCCGGGCACCCAAGGACCAATATCGTTATCGCGAGTTCAATGTTCCGTGAAAAGAGCCACACTATCACGGAGAAAATTAAAACTGCCGGGGTGTAGTGTTTAGAAAATCTGTCGATAAAACGTTCAGCCTCTGATTTTGAATCCTGGGCCTCTTCGACCAGTTCGATGATCTTACCAAAAGTAGTATCCTCTCCTACTCGGTCAGCAATGACCTGGATGGTCCCATTTTCTAAAATCGTTCCCGCATATACCTGGTCGTCCTTCTTTTTGCTTACGGGAACAGATTCACCGGTGATGCTCGCTTCATTTATGTGTCCGTGTCCTGCTAAAACAGTACCGTCAACAGGAACTTTAGCACCTGTTTTAACAAGCAGGATATCGCCTACATCGACTTCCTCAACTTCTACTTCTTCGAATTCTCCGTTTTTCATTTGTTTCAAAGCGCTTTCGGGTGCCATTTCAGTCAGTTCTTTGATTGCGGAACGTGTCTTATTTAATGTTCGCTGTTCCAGGTAAGCCCCGAATAAAAATAAGAATGTAACAATGGCTGATTCTTCAAGATTTTTTATTAAAAATGCCCCGGTCACCGCGATAGTAACTAAAACATCAATGCTGACGACTTTAACTTTCAATGCCTGATAAGCCTGTATAGCGATAGGAGCTGCTCCGAGGACAGACGCTGCAGCCAGGCACCAGACCGCTATTTCTTCAGCATGAAAGCCAAGTTCGCTGATAAATCCACTGACGATCAAAATAGCGCTGATCGCTGCTATTTGATTTTTCTTGCCTAATATAAATCTCTGCACGAATATCCTCCTAACAGTGAAGGCAGCTCAGCTCTCTTTTCCCGTATACGCTTCGTCCAATTCCGCCAGCATTTTGTAAACTGCCTCATAACTTTCGCAGACATCGTCCGGGACAGTGAAGTTATCTGTGATTTCACGCAAATGGGCAAATTCTTCATTTAATTCGGGTATTTTTGTTCCTGCTTCTTCGGTTTTCTTAATTATCGCGTCAAATGTTTTGTGCACCTCGTGGAACTCGGGGTGATGCCTGCCATGAACTTTTGCTACAACCGGCACATATTGTTTTAATGTCTTGAAATGATTTTTTCTCATTTGATCGAAATTTGATTGCGAAGACATAATATCCCCTCTTCCTAAAATTTATAATATTTTTACATGTAATAATAATCTTAAATAATGATCATTAGAATGGCCTATTTTTTGGGGAAAAAAGGAATACATCTGTTTACTTTCAGCTTGTAAGACCTATATTCTTCTCCGAATATTTTTTCAAGGGACCTCTCTTCTCTCTTTACTGACAAGGTCATAATACCCCAGAAAAAAATAATTAAAGTGAGGAGAAACAGATTGTTTTCAAAAAAAATAAATCCTGTAACAATAAAAGTGATCCCTGTATATAAAGGATTTCTGACCCATGCGTAGACGCCGTCAGTGATCAGTTTCCTTTCCTTTATATGTTTGATCAATCTGCCTGTCTTTAGAGCCCCTAAGCACAGCCAAACGCCTGAAGCAAGCAAAGCAGTTCCCATAAAATACATTGGTATTTTTAGAGGATCAATATGGCCGCCATCTAAATATCCTGTCTTTGAAATACGAATTCCGGCGGCTGCCAATAAAGTAATTAAAAAAACATAAAAAGGGCCTACGCCAAAAAAGGAAAGCTTAACGTTACCGTGAATATCTTTAGGATCAGCGATCTCAACAACCCCTCTTCAAACTTTAAAAGAGGCCTCCCCCATCGTCGGGGAAGGCATCTTTTAAATATTCTGTCTGTTTCATAATTGCCTGTCAGTGACCATGATGGTGTTCATGGCCATGGGCAGGATGATGTTCATGCTCTTCGCCCTCCGCCATTTTAAAGAAGGTGACATATGCTTCGACATATGCTCTTGCGGCTTTTACATCATTAATGTCATAGTCTTTCAGCGCAATCGCCCTGTTAAACTTTTCTTCTAATAAGTGATACTCTTCCATTGTTACAAGCCCTTTGATCGGAGACATATTGCCCAGTGCAATACACTCATCCGCGGCTGTGACCTTAGGGTCCAGAGCAGTTCCGGAAGGCTTCAATCCATCGTAGGATGCGCCTTCGCCTGCACGGTGTATCCTGACTAAATTTTCCAGGAACCAGCGGTCAGCTGCTTCCCGGGCATCCTCTCCAAGTTTGCGAACTTTAAGGCTTAAATCAAAGATTTCTTTAAGTTCTCCTTCAAAATCCTCAAAGATCCACTTGTAGGCGTAGTTGATGTTTCCTGTTTCTAATGCGATCCGGCCATCCTGTACTGCAGGACCATCCATTGTGTCACAATGCGCGCTTGCCATCTCAGGCATTAAGGTGAAGATAAGCCCAGATAAGATCGTAATCACCGTAATAAATATGATATTCATATGTTACCTCCATTTTAGTTATAATTATAATAATTATACCATGAGTTTAACTGAGTCAAGCCAATAATTTTATGTAAAATAAGGGAATAGCAATATATCCATAAGAAAGAGGATCACGGTACCCATCCTTGAAGGATAAAATCATGCGGGGAAAATAATATATTTATATTCTCCTGCAAAAGTTGCAGGAGCGCAGGAGAGGCAGACTATTTTTTGCGGTACTATTGAGATGCCCTTTTAAAAAAGTCCCTTATACCATCTGCTCCCGTTCCGAATGAATTCATCCCACTCTATGTTCACTGTCGCCAATAATATTGGCCAGATCACCAAAGTGAAGACAAAACAATTCATGTTGTCCGTTCAAATATAATTTTTCACATTCATGTGGGGGCAAATGCTTGAATTCTTCCGGATCAACGAACGGCGGCTGTATTAATGTAACATTTTTTGTTTTCAAAAAAATTAAATTTAACAATAGATCTGAAGGAGGACGGGTATTTGAATTTCTGAAGCGGTACTCATGGTCTGGCCCCGATACAGCCCAGTCAGGGTCAAGAAATGCAGCATCTATGTCAGGAATTGCCTTATCAATTTCTTTGGATAGTATGTCGTTATTTATAAATGTTATTTTATTCTCCACTCCGGCAATTTCTGCATTTCTTTCAGCATCCTTTATGCGCAGACTGTCTATCTCGACCGTGTAAACATGGTTAGCATAGTTTGTCAGTGCTATTGTGGTAAATCCGCCTCCCGTACAAGTTTCTAAGACAATGCGGTCTTTCATCCTAAAAGCCAGATGATCGGCAAAACGAATATCGATCCCCATTAAGAAGGTCATATCATCAGCAAAATAATATTGCCCAAACTTATTAAAGATCATGTCTTTATCCATCATTTTTTCTCCTTATTCCCGATGATCAGTATAAACTATAGATGTTGTCTTCAATTGCATTCATCGGTGATCCATGCCCTACGAATACCACCGGCATCTTTGTCATAGCGTTTCAAGCTCCCCTTTCTGAGTGATATCAGACCAATTTATTTTGTCAATATTTAAATAGGAAATAAAACCTCAGGTCGTTTATTCAATTTTTATAACTGCCCAAATATACTTGAAATTTAATAGCTCATCGATTTACCCATTCGTCAGCCCGCATCGCTTAACTGACAGATCATTTTGTCATAGTTACTATCGCTTCAACGTGGCTCGAGTTGCCATTATTGATGTCGTGGTTCTCGGGAACAGGTCAACCATTTTTTAGCGCTTTCGCGGTATGTGGAAACATATCAACGATTTTACGGTTCTCGGGAACATGTCAACTTTAATCATTTCATTTATACGGTTATCGTCTGTGACCAAATGCTCAACGAATCACTTTACCTACCGATACGCCTTCATTCTTGCAAACTGGGCAATACTCCATATTTTTAGTTATAGCTTCTGTCTCACATCCACAACAGCATTTGCTTCTAGCATTCATTCTCACATCACTCCAATTTTAGAGAATCCCTTACAAGTATATTCTACACAAGTAAGGGATTCCTTACAAACCATAAAAGACAAACCACTGAGAGATCAGTGGTTTGTTCACTCATAAGCTGCTTACAATTTATTTAATACCATTTTTGTAGCTTCACCAGTAACCTTAATGCAATGTTCAAGGTGCTCAGGACTCCCGAAAGTAAAATCCTTAATTAGGACTCGGCAACATGTACTGCCAAATTTCTTTTTAAACTCATCATGCAATTCCTTGCTTAAAGCTAGGATTTGCTTATTATCTTGTCGCGGACCTGTCCTTCCATATTTCAACCCTAAAGCAATGACTGCTCCATTAAGTGCTCCACACGTACATCCAGCAAGGCCAATACCTACAGGAAAACCTGATGTAATCCTTACTGCTTCTGGTGGTAACGGTTGACCGAGATAGTCATTTACCACTGTAAATACAGCCTCGGAGCAAAGATAATCTCCACTCCTATATAATTCTTCGGCCTTTTGTTTTAATTCCTGAATTAATTTATCGTTCATAACAATCCACCTCACTCTTAATAATAGCTCTCATAATATAAATTTCATAGTGTGTATTTTACTCTTCATCGCAGCATGCCTTTGGTTTTGTAAGACATGTGCCTCCACAAGCACAAGGTTTTGGCGCTAATCTCACTTTTAACGGTGCCTTGCCGTTTCTTTCCCTTTCGCTGCGTACTTCTTTATTAAACTCTTCATATGGTTTAAGAGGAGAACAAATTTTACAATCAAGGCAGGAATGCTTGCCCTGATACCCAGCATCTAACCATTGTTCAATATCTTTAAATATGGGCTCACCTTTATCAGCCCCTATTTCGGTAAGATCTCCCTGTACTGCTTCTAACACATTTAAAAAGCATTCACATTTTTTACACTTTTCTATTTGTTGAACCTCGCTAAGTTCTTTCTGAATTTTATTTATTACATTGTTGTATGCTTCCATTTTATCTCGCCCCTTTACTAAATTTTGATTTAGCTTTGCTTTACTTTTAACAAACGTACTCCGTTTGCTATAATCACGAGAGCACTTGCCTCATTAATTATTAGTCCTGTAGTTAACGGCATCCAACCAAATAATGCAGTAATGACTAAGAATGCTACTAATGCTAATGAGAATGCAATGTTTTGTTTTATTACAGAAGTTTTGGGTTTCATTTCTGCAAGGTTTCTCCTCGTTTTATATAGATTTCTTGCAGATATTATACCTTATAATTACTCATAAATATAGTCTGTGACTGTATTATCCACGTTATTCAGTGACGACTAGTTATAATTGATGAATTGTCAATTGTTTTACTCATAATATCCCTCCTAGAATATTTATTTTATAGTTGGTTCATCAACTTTTTTTGATATAGCATTTAAAAAAATTAAATTCGGCTATTAAATTTGCTGCTTTGCCATCTTTATAGTCTATATATCAATTTTTTTTGATATTGGGCTTAAAAAATTTAAACCATCAATTGTTCAAGTTTTTCCAAAATATCTTTATCAATCAAACTATAGTGTCTCCAGTTTGCAATTACTTCTCTATTAATTAATCCAGCATCAAGTAATATTTTGAGGTGATATGAAACCTTCGATTGGCTTAAATCCAATAACTCTTGAAACTCGCAGGTACAAATATCCTTATGCTGTTTTAAAAGATAAAGAATTTGGAGCCGGATAGGGTCGCTTAATACATTGGCTAAACTTGACATTTTATTTAATTTATCAGAATCTAAAAGGTCAACATCTTTTTTAAATATTCTTGGCTGTTCTGAAATACATTTGCATTCTGCCATTTTCTTTCCTCCTAACCTGTATCAATTTTTTTTGATATAGTCTAAGAATATTATAAAACTACAGATTTCTTTTGTCAATTTCTAAATCAATTTTTTTTGATATTGATTTTTCAGTCAATATTATTTTGCAGTAAAATACTCATGTGTCTAAACAACCACACATATAGAAAAACTAATTAAAAATATCTTTTATAATTAGATAGCCAAGGGATGCAGATTTCTAAAGCTACATCCCTTAGCTATCGAGTTGACTAAATCCTTGATCAAATATTTTTAGTATTCATTACGCGCATTGCATTTAAAATTGCAATAATCGCAACTCCCACGTCACCAAATACAGCTTCCCACATAGATGCTATTCCTAATGCCCCAAGCACAAGGAATATAGCCTTAACTCCTAATGCAAAAATAATATTCTGCATTACAATGTTCCTTGTTCTTTTAGCAACTTTAATTGCAGTAACTATCTTAGATGGTTCATCTGTCATAATAACAATATCAGCGGCTTCAATGGCAGCGTCCGAGCCTAATCCTCCCATAGCCATACCAATGTCTGCCCTTGCAAGCACAGGTGCATCGTTTATTCCGTCGCCAACAAATACGATCTTACCCTTTTTGGATTTTTTAGCTTCTAAGGATTCAATTTTTTCTACCTTGTCTGCTGGCAGCAATTCGGAATAAACCTCATCTAGCCCTAACTGCTTTCCTATCTTTTCTCCAACGGTTTTCATATCACCGGTTAGCATAACAGTTTTCTTTATACCAAGCGCTTTTAATCCTTTAATTGCCTCTGCTGAGTCTTCCTTGACTTCATCTGAGATTACTATATTACCCGCATATTTTTTATTTATTGCAATGTGTACCACGGTGCCGACTGTTTCTATATCTTGATATTCTATATTTTCGCTAACCATTAATTTGGCGTTACCGGCAAGAACCTCTTTATCGGCAAGTTTAACACTTAAACCATGACCTGCGATTTCTTTGTAATCATCTATTTTACTGAAATCAATATCTTTCTTATAAACCTTCAAGATGGATAATGCAATCGGATGGCTTGAATGACTTTCAGCATATGCTGCATATTCAATCAATTCATCGTCTGTATAATCAATTTGAGCATTGACTTCTACAACCTCAAAAACCCCTTTGGTTAATGTGCCAGTCTTATCAAAAACAACCATTTCAACATTGTTCAAAGCCTCAAGATAATTACTACCTTTTACTAAAATACCTCTCTTCGAAGCTCCGCCAATACCACCGAAGAATCCTAACGGTATTGAGATTACTAACGCACATGGGCAAGATACTACAAGGAATACCAGAGCTCTATAAATCCATTCTGAAAATGTGGCTCCTGGCAATACCAGTGGTGGTATGATTGCTAATGCCAACGCTCCAAATACAACAACCGGAGTATAATAACGTGCAAATTTTGTTATAAATTGTTCAGTAGGAGCTTTTCTGCTGCTTGCATTCTGTACCAAATCCAAAATTTTTGATACTGTAGATTCACCAAAATCTTTTGTAACTTCAATCGTTAATACACCATTCTTATTAATGAATCCACTTAAAGCATCGCTGCCAGGTACCAGTTCACGGGGAATGGATTCACCAGTTAGTGCTGCTGTATCTACCATTGATGTTCCATCTAAAACTTTTCCGTCAAGTGGAACTTTTTCTCCTGGTTTTACAACGATGATATCTCCGATGTTAACTTCTTCTGGTGATACTTTTTTAATTTCATCGCCGATTTTAAGATTTGCATAGTCAGGTCGTATATCCATCAATGCACTGATCGATTTTCTGGAATGACCCACAGCCATGTCCTGGAACAATTCACCAACCAGATAGAACATCATAACTGCAACACCCTCAGGATATTCGCCAATGAAGAAAGCGCCAATAGTCGCTACGCTCATAAGAAAATGTTCACTGAATACCTGACCTCTTGCAATTCCCTTAATTGCTTTTAATACAACGGGGCCACCTACTATAATGTAGCTGATTAAAAACAAGGTTAGTTCCAGCCAATTCTGGAAATTAAAGATCATGCCTACTGCAAATATGGCTCCGCCGATTATCAGCCTTGCTATTTCTTTTTTATTGTTATCTTCATCGTCATCATCATTTTCTTTTGTATTAGCCTTGGATGTATTCCCCTCAAAAACAACTTTAACATCTGGCTCTATTTTCTTTACTATACCTTCTATTGTTTCATTTAATGAAGAAACATTGACGTCAATATTGGTTTCCAACGTAAGTTTCTTTGATACAAAATCAACTGATGCAAATTTTACGCCTTCTATTTTACTTACTTCAGTCTCAATTTTTGCTGCACAATTTGCACATCCAAGTCCTTCAAGCATTATTGATGTATTGTTACCTTTGTTCTTATCGGTATCAATTATTTTGACATCTGGCTCAAGTTTATTAACGATGGCTGTTACTTCTCCAAGAATTTTACCAAATTCCTTTTTATCAACGGCTTCAATTGTCAGCTTTTTAGATACAAAATCAACGGTCGCACTATTTACTCCCTCAAGGCGTTGTGTTTGAGCTTCAATCTTTGCAGCGCAATTCGCACAGCCAAGCCCTTCAAGTATTAATACTTTTTTATTGCTCTTGTTAACGGTTTTTTCTTTCACTACCACATCGGGTTCGTGCTTGTGCACTATGGTTTCAACTTGTTTCAGCGTATCATTATACTCTTTCTCTGATTCAGTTTCTAAAGTCAATGTCTTGTTCATGAAATTCATGTATGCTTTGACTCCATTTATTTTATTAACCTCATCTTCAATTTTAGCTGCACAATTAGCGCAATCTAAGCCTTCTAAAATTACTTCCTTCTTTAACATTACTGACCCTCCTTTACTTTCTTTCTTCTGAAATATGAATTAATCCTTGATCAAATATTTGCTTTACATGTTCATCTTCAAGCGAGTAGAATACAATCTTTCCTTCTCTTCTGCTTTTTACCAGTTCAGCCTGTTTTAAGACTGTTAGTTGATGTGAAATTGCAGATTGGGTCATATTTAATAAGAACGAAATATCGCAAACGCACATCTCTGCTTCATCTAAGGCCCAAAGAATCTTAATCCTTGTTGAATCACCAAAGACCTTAAATAACTCTGCAAGGTCATAAAGTGTTTCTTCTTGAGGCATTTTTTCTCGAACTTGATTAACAGTACCCTCATGTATAACATCACAGTCGCAACTTTCAGCTGGTTGTATTTTCCTTGCCACATTCTCACCTCCGATATTATTTCAATTGTATACTTGAACAGTTGCTCATATATTTATATTACTACCGCAATAATAAGATGTCAATAGATACTTGAACAATCATTCAAGTGAATGAGCAATTTATTGTCTATTTATACTTGATGAGGGTTTTAACGATTAAAACACCGCCAGATAAAGGATAATTCTCCTCGACTGGCGGTTAGTTATATGCATTATATTTCTACATCAATTTCAGCACTGAGCCTGAACTCAATAGTCAGTTTATCTGACCCTTCCCCTATAAACTGGACTCAATTATCTCGCACATGCGTCGATTCTCGTAGAATTGCTTTGTAGTCACATGGCATATTCTTCAGGGCTTTGGACCCACCTAAGCTCCATCATCCTACCTCGCCATCAAGGCAACCGCTGCGCGGTGCTTCGCAGCCTTGAGAGCATCGGTTTGGCTGATGGAGCTAATGGGTAGCCCAAAGCCCTTAGCCTGCCTTTTGGCCGTCCATCCAAGCTTTGTAATACTCCTCCGGGGTCATATAGTCAAAAGCTTCATGCAGACGCTTTCGATTGTAAAATACAAACACATATTCAAACACCTTGCTCTTGGCCTCTTCGATTGTCTTGAACCTGTATTCATTCAGCCATTCCATCTTCATTTTGCCCCAGAAGGATTCCATGGGGGCATTATCCCAGCAATTGCCTTTTCGAGACATACTGCAGGTGTAGCCATATTCTTTTAGCTTCTTCTGGTAGTCATGAGAGCAGTACTGGCTCCCTTGATCACTGTGAAGGATCGTGTCTTTTGGCTTCCCTCCACGCCTGCGGGCATCCTCCAAGGTATCGATTACAAGCTGTTTGGTCATCCTTATCGACATGGATAGACCAATATTACGTCCACCAAAAAGATCATGGATGGCAGCAACATAAAGCCAGCCTTCATCAGTTGCGATATAGGTGATGTCTGAGACAAGCTTCTGATTGGGCCTGTCCGCCTCAAACTCGCGATCCAACAGGTTTTCTGCAACCGGCAGCTTGTGGTTTGAGTTGGTCGTTGCTTTGTACTTCTTGCAGACTTTGCTTCGGATTTCAAGCTTTCTCATGAGGCGCTCGATGCGCTTATGATTGATCTGGCTCCCTTTGAAGTTACGCTCCTTCAGGGGTTTCTTCAAAATAGCTTTCTTGATTTTTTTCCCGCCGTACACGCCGTTTGACGCGTCGTAGATTGCCTTGATATCTTTCTCTAATGCCTTGTTCTCCGCAGTTCTAGGGGTATCTAGTTTCTTGATCCATGCGTGATAGCCACTCTTGGAGACCTCGAGTACTTTACACATCCTCGCTATTGAAAATTCAGCTTTATGGGCCCGGATAAATTCGAATCTTCCTATTTTTGATTCTTCGCGAAGTAGGCCGCCGCTTTTTTTAATATTGCATTCTCTTCTTCAAGTTCGCGGTTCTGCTTTTTTAACAGCCTCAGCTCTCGTTCCGCGTCCGTTGGATGAAGCGCATTCTTGATGCCACGGGAAGGATCCGCCTTGTATTTACGAACCCAGCCAGACAGGGTGGTTCCGGAAATTCCCAGTTCCTCCGCTACTTGATTTTGACTCATTTTCCCATCCAAGACCATTTTGATTGCTTCGGTTTTGAATTCATTTGAATATCTCTTGGTACTCATTTCGTATACTCCTTAAACTCCGTCTTGTTTAATAGTATGCGAAAACATTCAGTCCATCAAATGGGGTGTGGGGCAATTTGGCTGCGACATGAGTTGTGAACACAAATGTAAGCAACCTTTGGTCTATTATTCATAATCACTTTTCACCTCTCCTCATTTTTTGGTCTAAAATTGTTTATACTACTTAAGATAAGACGTTAGCAACAACCTGATGATGCCTCATCTTGAATCGCTAATTCTCCATTCTCCACTGTTATTGTTACAGTTTCGGCACGTTCCATTGTGTCGTCTTCCATTAACATTGAAATTCCATTGATAGTAGTAGGCTCATCGCCCTCTTCTAGTTTTGCCAAGTTGAACACAAGAGAAGTTCCACAGCATGATTTTTGCAACACAGCTTTTAAACAGTCACAGTCATTTGAAGCGAACGCTCCTTCAAGCATTGTTTTAGCTTCGTTTGTAATTTTCATAGTCATTGCCTCCAATATTTTTTATTCATTTTTTAAACACTTAAAACCCTTATTCTTAGGCTAACAAACCTTTTAAGCTTTCACCTTTTATTTCATCTGGGTTCCAAGGGATTACGGCAAAATTACCATTTGCATGCGTGTCGACCTTGTTCATCCATTCAATCTCATTGCTTGCCTTTGCTGAAAGCATCTGATTTGTTGTCCCTGTCTGGTATAGGGAGGAGTTTATGACCCACCATTTGTTGTTTATTCCTGCTCGTCTCAAATCTTCCTCTAATCGCATTGCTTCGTAGACGGGTGTAGCTTCTGGCAAAGTTACAATAATAACTTCTGTCTCATCAGCATTATGAAGTCTAGGCAACAGTTTTTTTGCGGACTCCGGGATGTCCCCCTTTGAACGTTCGATTTCCTGATTGTAGCTTTGGGTGGATTCCAGCAACAGAAGTGTATGTCCTGTAGGAGCTGTATCAATGACTACCACCTCGTTTTCAGCTTTTTCTACTATTTCAGCAAACGCTCTAAATACCGCAATTTCCTGTGTACAAGGTGATCTTAAATCCTCTTCAACATAAGCTAAATCATCATCAGACATGGTTTCTCTAGCCTTGGAAAGTACTTCTTCTTGATACTTTTTAAGCTCAGCTTGCTCATCAATATGGCTCATGCTAATACCCTCAGTTTCAGCTATGACATATTTTAGATGGGCAGCAGGGTCAGTTGTAGTCAAATGGACTTTTTTACCCTTATCAGATAGTCCTAAAGCAATGGCAGCAGCGATTGTTGTTTTTCCCACACCGCCTTTACCCATCGCAAAAATAACTTTCTTATTACTGTTGTGAAGATCCTCAATAACATCCTTAAGTCCAGGAATTGTATGTGCCTTGATTATTTCGTCACTTACTGTTAAGTTATCTTTAACTAACAATGACCTTATATTCTCAACTCCTGTAACATTATATCCTCTTAACGGCACCAAATAGGTTTCGATTGATTTTAACTTTTCTGGCATGTCTGAAAGGGACTTTTGCTGTTTCTGATATAGACTTTCTGATATTTTGTCATCATGAGATGTCATAACACCATTTATAATCAACATTTGGTTTTTTACACCAATATCTGCAAGCTCAATTGATGCTCTTTCGGCTTCTGTTAATGGTGCTGTTTCTGGACGTGAAACCAACACGAGAGTTGTTAGTGCTCCGTCAGCCAAGGTTGCAACAGCCTTTTTATAAACCTCTTTCTGACTTTCAAGCCCTGAAAGCTGGCCTAAACAGGAGGCTCCATGTGTATTCTCACTAATAAAATTGTCCCATGCAGAAGGTAATTGTAACATCCTAAGCGTATGTCCCGTAGGTGCCGTATCAAAAATGATGTTATCATATTTTGTTTGAATCTCCTCGTCAGTGATGAATTTGGAAAACTCATTAAACGCTGCAATTTCAACAGTGCAGGAGCCTGAAAGTTGTTCCTCCATGTTATTTAGTACAGCGTCTGGAAGCTTGCCTCTATATGGCCCTATTACAGTCTCTCTGTATTCTGCCGCTGCCTGAACCGGATCAAGATTTGCAACAACAAGGTTTGGCACCTCTTTAATTGAAACACCTTTATTATTAAGTTCAGTATTAAAAACATCCTGTAAATTGGATGCTGGATCAGTACTGATTAGAAGAACATTCTTACCCCTATCAGCAAGCGTAACAGCTGTAGCGCAGGCAGTTGAAGTTTTTCCAACTCCACCTTTACCTGTATAAAACATATATTTAGTCAATTTAACCTTTTGTGGATTAAAGTCTTTACTCATTGAGTACTGCCTCCTATTGTTTGTATTGCAGATTTCTACTTATCTACTTATCTGTCTTTAGCTCTTCATCAAAGAAATTTACAGGAATATCAAGAAAACCTGCAAGTTGTTCATTTGTCGGATATCGACCTGTGATTACAACTTCTTCATCTACAAGAGTGAACGGCAAATCATCAACACCGTTTTCATTAATCATTTTGTTTACTGTTTTGTTTGTCATAAACTTCATTGGGGAGTTTGTCAGATTATATCGTTCAATCTCTATGCCTTTCTTCTTTAAGTTGTTCGATACAGTCGAAATTCTTAATAGTTCTGGGTCAACACTAACTCCGCATAGACCAGTGGGGCAACACATTGCCGGCTCATAAATTGTTATTTTTTTCATATTAAACATCTCCTTCTGTTATTACTTTATTTTTTATTGTTTCAGCCGATGGCTGTGGAAACCAATGTTTTGTATTATTTGATATTTTTACTAGAATCAGCATCACCGGTACTTCTACTAAAACACCCACTACTGTGGCAATAGCTGCAGGTGAAGTTGTGCCGAACAATGCTATCGCAACTGCAACGGAAAGTTCAAAGAAATTTGAAGCGCCAATCATACCGGCGGGTGCAGCAACATCATGGGTAAGTTTCAATGCCTTGCTTGTAAAATATGCAATGAAGAAAATCAGGAAAGTTTGAATAATCAGCGGTATAGCGATCAGTACGATGTGCAGCGGATTATTTACAAACACCTCGCCCTGGAAAGCGAACAGAAGAACCAAGGTTAGCAGCAATCCAATAGTAGTTGCATTGTCAAATTTCGGAAGGAACTGCTTCTCAAAATATTCTACGCCTTTACTTTTTGTGATTGACATTCTAGTAAGGATTCCACCGGCAAGTGGAATCACAACAAAAAGTACAACTGAAAGAATCAAAGTATCCCATGGAACACTAACATTGCTTACTCCTAACAAAAACTTCACTATAGGTACAAAAGCAATGAGTATGATAATATCGTTGGTTGCAACTTGAACTACAGTATAAGCAGGATTACCTTTTGTTAAGTGGCTCCAGACAAACACCATAGCCGTGCACGGAGCTGCACCGAGCAAAATCATTCCCGCGAGATATAGTTTTGCAAGATCCGGAGCAATAATATTTTTAAAGACCACATACATGAAAAACGCTCCCAAAGCATACATTGTAAATGGTTTTATCAGCCAATTTGTTACCCATGTGACATACAAGCCCTTTGGGTTTTTGCCAACGTTCCTTATAACTATGTTCATTAAACAACAGTTCTCTAGTTTCAACCCTATGCCAAAACAGTAGTTCCCTTGTCTCACGTGATAAAAAGCAGTTCTATAGCCTCAACCCAACAATAGTCTTAAACCGGAGCTACTTTTGAATGATAAAAAAATAAGGTTTCCATCAATCGGTGATTGTTACCGAAAGTCTGGAAACCTTTGATTTCAAGCTATTTACAGCCTATTTAATTATCTTTGCGTGACATCAAGACGACTGTCTCAACGTGCCCCGTCTGGGGGAACATGTCAAAGGGCTGTATGTTTTTTATTGCGTAACCGCATGAGGTCAGGCTCTTTATGTCTCGCGCAAGTGTTGCGGGACCGCAGGAAACGTAGACTATTTTTTGCGGTGATATCTTTATTATTGAGGCAATTACTCTGGGATCGCATCCTGTCCTTGGAGGATCAAGCACCACGGTATCGAATTTTTCGTCTGAAAGAGCCTCTGAAATATCTTCGGCTGACCCGGAATGTCCCGTGATGTTGTCAAGTCCGTTGAGTTCCGCGTTGATCTTGAGGTATTTCGAAGCCTGGGGCCACTCCTCCACTGCTGTTACGTGTTTTGCTTTATCAGAGAGGAATGCAGTCAGAGTTCCGGCTCCGGAATACAGTTCAAGTATATTTTTGGGAGATCCCCCTGCCGCCATCGTTGAAGCGTATTTGTAAAGCGCATGAGCCTGCTCAGAATTGATCTGGAAGAAGGAGGATATCTCAAAGTTGAATCTGTACTTTCCAAGCACTTCCTGCATAACTGTCTCGCCATATATTGAAGAGAAATCATCTCCCCAGATGAAGTTGCCTTTTGAAAAGTTTTTGTTGAAGACCATGCCAGTAAGATAATCTGAATGTCCCTCAGATATATTTTTAAGCTTCCTCGCCTCATCGCTGTCAGCAGATCTGCCCGCAACAACTCCGCATAAGCTGTGATCTGTAAATTTTGCTGTCCGAAACACTAAGTGTCTTATAAAACCCATAAGATGGTTACTCTTGTCACTCCATCCCTCAAGACCCGCCTCTTTCAAGTCGTTGATAATTGAGATCACGTTTGATTCCAGCTTTGGAAGCAGTACAGGACAGCCTGTAAACGGAACAATATCGTGGCTTCGGTTTTTATAGAAGCCGGCAAGAAACTTTTCCCTACGATCAGTCTGTACGGGGAGAGAGGCCTTGTTTCTGTAGGCCCACTGTGAGGGAGAAGGAATGCATTTATTAACAGAAGGTTCCGAGACTCTCCCGATCCTTCTGATGGCATCATAGACGGTCTTTGTCTTAAGCTTGAGCTGTGATTCATAATCCATGTGCTGAAGCTGACAGCCTCCGCACTTTCCGTAAACCGGGCAAAGCGGTTTTATCCTCATGGATGAGTCATTATGGCGCTCAAGGACCTTTGCGACAGCGTAATTCTTTTTTGCCTGAACAATACGGCATGTGACATCTTCTTCAGGAAGCGCATCGGGAACAAAGACAACGAAGCGTTCATCTCCGAGTCTTACTATGCCCTCTCCTTCGTTGTTTATCTCCGTAATTTTAAATTTCCTTATTTCACCCTGAAGCATGTTATTCCTCCAAAAAGGCAGTATAGAAAAAGGGGCAGGGAAATCTCCCCGCCCCCTCTGAAATTATATCAGATGTGTTTCTACTTCCTTGCAGCCATTGCCTCGTCCATCATTTGATAGCCGTATTCAAAGGCTTTTTCGTTAAGTTCTTCTGTGCCCTTGGGGACTCTTGCAAGGATAGCCTTTTTGATCGCTTCGGGCTTTGTCAGGTTCTTGACTTCAAGGACCTTCGCTGCTGTGCCGAGTGCGACCATGTTGACTACGAGCTCACGTCCGAGTTTTTCCCTTGCTGTCCTGACAATGGGAAGAAGGTAGACATCAGCGTCAAGCTTCGGGGGCTCGGTTACAAAGAAATCGTCAAGGATGACGGTCGCGCCCTTTGCTGTGTCGTGGCTGTACTGGTCACATGCCTTCTGAGTGAGGATGACCTGAAGGTTGGGATGTGCTGCCTTCGGGTAGTCTATCTCAGCGCGGTCATATACGACTTCTGACTTGGAAGCTCCGCCGCGGGCTTCGGGGCCGTATGCCTGACTCTGAACAGAATTGAGGCCCTCTGTATTAAGTGCGGCAGCCTCACCTAGGATCACTGCGGCGAGGATGACTCCCTGTCCGCCGGATCCAGCAACGCGAATTTCAAAACGTTCGCTCATGATCCGTTACCCCCTATGCCTTCTGAGCGCGTGCGATGATCTCATCATAGCGCTCAGTGTATTCGCGGGCATCTTCGACATTGACAAATTCGCCGATGATTATCTTGCCCTTGAGTTCTTCTGCAGTCATTGTGTCGGCCTTGGCCTTCATGACTGAGTTGTCCTTAAGATAGTTGATGTTATCCATCGGACGGCTGCGTTTGTTCTTACGTCCGAACTGTGTGTGGCAGAAGGATACGAGCTCGACTACAGCAAATCCCTTCTTCTGGTGTTCGATCGCCTTTTTCAGTATCTGCTCACACATTGCAGGCTGGGCAACTGTTGCGCGTGCAACATATGTTGCTCCTGCACCTTCTGCGAGTTTGCAGATGTCGAATGTGGGGTCGACTGCACCGTAGGGTGCTGTTGCGGCGAATGCGCCTTCCGGTGTTGTGGGGGAAGCCTGTCCGCCGGTCATGCCGTAGATATTGTTGTTCATTACTACAGCAGTGATCCCTATGTTGCGGCGGCATGCATGGATGAAATGGTTTCCTCCGATAGCAGTTCCGTCGCCGTCTCCCATAACGTTGACTATGGTGAGATCGGGATTTGCCATCTTAACTCCTGTCGCAAAGGCGAGTGAACGTCCGTGCGCTGTGTGGAGCGTGCATGCGTCGATGTATCCGGGCATGCGGCTTGAGCATCCGATACCCGAAGAAATGCATATCTTATCCTGGGGAATCTTAAGGTCTGCAAGTGCGCGGAGAATTGCGTGCATGATTATTCCATGACCGCATCCGGGGCACCAGATGTGTGGCATAAATTTGGTACGTAGGAGTTTTTTTACATCTTCGCGGGGCATAATTACGCCACCTCCTTGATGAAGGACATGATCTGATCGGGTTTGTAGAGTTCTCCGTTGATAAGGTTCTTGCGATGTACTTCGCATCTGCCTGCAACAGCTCTCTCTACTTCGTTCACCATCTGTCCGGCGTTAAGTTCAGGTACGATAATATGCTTGACTCTCTTTGAAAGCTCTGCGATCTCTTTGTCAGGGAAGGGCCAAAGTGTGATAGGACGGAAATGTCCAACTTTAACGCCCTGAAGGCGAAGTTCGCGGATCGCACGGAGGGCTGAGCGAGAAACGCTGCCGTAAGATACGATCATTATCTCTGCGTCTTCCATGGAATCTTCTTTAAATTCAACGATGTCATCACGGAAACGGTCGACCTTACGGATGATACGGTTTGCTTTCTTGTCGATCTCGTCCGCTTCGTTTGTCGGGAATCCCCAGTCATTGCTGGTGAGACCCGTAACATGCCAGCGGTATCCGTCACCGAATGCTGCCATTGGAGGGACGTCATCATCGTCTGCCTTGTAGGGTACAAATTCTTCGGGGCAAACTGTCGGCTTCTTGCGGTTAACGATCTCAAATGAGCCGGCTTCTGGGATGACGATCTTTTCGCGCATGTGACCGATGATCTCGTCAGCCATTACAAGCACGGGCTGACGGAAACGCTCAGCCATATTAAAAGCTTTTACTGTGATCTCATAGCATTCCTGGATCGAAGAAGGTGCATAAGCTATCGTTCCATGGTCGCCGTGTGTTCCCCATTTGGCCTGCATAACGTCGGCCTGTGAAACTTTGGTGGGAAGTCCTGTTGAGGGACCGCCGCGCTGTACGTCAGCAACTACAATTGGAATTTCCGCAATATATGCATAGCCCAGAAGCTCCTGCTTCAGTGAGATGCCAGGGCCTGAGCTTCCTGTCATAGATTTAAGGCCGGCTATTGAAGCGCCTATTGTTGCTGCGATACCGCCAATTTCATCTTCCATCTGAACGAACTTTCCGCCAAGTCTTGGAAGTTCTTCAGACATAACTTCCATGATCTCTGTTGAAGGAGTTATCGGATAACCGCCAAAAAACCTGCATCCGGCGGCAACTGCACCCATAGCTATAGCTTTGTTGCCCTGCCAGAATTCAACCTGAGCCATATTTAGTCACGCTCCTTAACTGTTATTGCCATATCCGGGCAGATGTTGTCGCACTGGTGGCAGCCAATGCAATCATCAGGGCGTACAGGCACAGACTTAACCTGCTCGCTTAGTTCAAGAACTTTCTTAGGGCATATAGCGATACAGAGGCCACATCCTTTGCACCATTTGTTTAAGACATCGATGTCGAACTTCTTCGCCAAAAAACCCACCTTCCTTCCCCACATCTAATCAGTATTTGTCTGTCAACCATTAATAGTATCGATTGGCATAACCTTGGGTATTATGACAAACATTTCACATTTATTCAAGGAAAAGATTAAATTCTTTATATTCTGATAATAATACTCATATATATGAAGTCGGACCGATGTCTGGTTCACGAAGATAGGCTCCTTGTATTTTGTCAGGCGAAATTGAAAGTTCTTTGTAATATTCCCCCATCAAAGCTGTCTGCCCCGGTCTTCCAACAGTTCTTTCCAAAATATTATTAGGCAGGCCGGAAAATTCGTTGAATAAGCTTACATCTTTGCCTACCAGCATGGCATCCGGGTAAAGGCCGAGGAAATCAGCAAATTCTGCAGCAGTACAAAACTTTGGGTAAACAAATGGCTTTAGTTCTCTTCCATCTGAAAAATATAGGGCACAATAAATGCAGTTCTGTCTGGCTTTTATGACAGGAGCAAGAGGAGTACCCATAGTCCTTAGGTCATGGACAAAGGTTTCAAGCGAAGAGACCGGGAGTATCCTTATTCCAAGCGCCTTAGCCAGTGCAGCTGAGTATGCTATGCCGGTCCTGATCCCGGTGTAATATCCTGGTCCGTTTGCCGCTGCTACCAGATCCAGTTCTGAAATTTCTATTGAGAGGTCCGAAAGCATATCTTCAACAAGGAGGGGAAGGCGTGAAGACTGCTGCCTGCCGAGCTCAAGGCTTATTTCAGACAGCACGGCGCCATCTGAGACAATTCCGATGTTTGTGAATTTAGTTGTGCAGTCTATTCCCAAAACCTTCATAATTTCCCTCTTTTTCGCAGACAGATCCCAGAATATCATTCGAAAGTGCATTAAGAAGATCCTCTGCATTATTTCCAAGTGCCCTTATAGTGACATACCTGGAGTTATCATCTTCTCCGTAACGGCTGATAATTATATCAAGAGTATCCTTTAAAGGTGGAGTATGCCATCTTTCAGCCCACTCAACAACAAGGATGCAGCCGGTATCGATGTAATTTTCAAAATCAAGGGCATCCGCTTCAACATGTGAATCCAGCCTGTAAAGGTCGGCGTGTATCAGCGGTATATCTGCTTCATGTTCAGCGATCAGTATGAAAGTCGGGCTCTTGATTTTGCCGCAGCCAAGAGCTTTGCCAATTCCCTGTGTAAGAAGTGTCTTTCCCATGCCAAGTCCGCCATGCAAAAGAATAGTGAGGCCCGGATAAGAATATTTTCCAATAAACATTCCAAGAGCCCTTGTTTCCTCTTCAGAAAAGGTGACTATCTCAAGCCTTCTAGTTGAGTACGAAAGGCAATGCATCCGCTATCTCTCTCGCCAGTATCCCGCGGGATCCTGATCTTTCCTCAATATACGACCCTGCAGCGCCATGTGCTGCAGCTCCTGTGGCCACGGCATCGAATAATGGCATACCGGACGACATCAGTGCCCCTACAGCACCGCTAAGCACATCTCCCGAGCCGGGTACAGCCAGAACAGGAGATCCTTCCTTAATGATAGTTATGTTTTTCCCTTTTGAATATACCACTGTATCCATACCCTTCAGCAGAACTGTTCCCGCTGCACTTGACATCAAAACTGCAGCTTTTGTCCTGTCTTTGTTTATATTTTCCGGTTCAGATCCAAGCAGACTTGCGGCTTCCCCGCTGTGAGGAGTTATGACTGCATTTTCCCTGAATGCGGGATCGTATTTTTTTGAGAGAAAATGGAGGCCGTCACCATCGATAAGGAGTGGTTTCTTCCACTTGTTCCAGAACCAGTGAACTATGGATTTGGAACCCTCATTTCTTCCAAGGCCCGGACCTACCACAGCTGCACCGCATCTCATTTCCCATGTCTTAATAGCTTCTTCAAGGCTTTCAGGCAATATCTCCTCTCCCCTTGTCCTCAGGGGCACAAAAATAGCTTCGGGGAGAAAGAGGGATGCGCTCTCTACCATAAAATCGGGAATTGCCAGTACAACAAGTCCTGCCCCTGTACGGAGTGCACCAAGACCCGCAAGCAGGGGTGCTCCCCTGTAGTTGACGCTTCCTCCAACTACCAGCAAGCCACCCTTTTTACCCTTATGTATGTCTCTTGGGATGTCAGGCAGCAGTTTTGGTATGTCTTCCCTTCCGAAGGAGAGAATGCTCTTGGTCTCATCAAGGACTTTTTCACAAGATATACCGATGTCAGCGATGACAACCTTTCCGCACATATCGTATGCAGGAGAAAAACACATTCCTCTTTTTGCTGCAAGGAAGGTTACTGTCAGGTCCGCTTTGACGCAGGGATCATAAACACTGCCAGATAAAGGATCAATGCCGCTGGGAATATCAAAGGCTACAACTGCCCTGTTTTTGCAATGCCTTATAAGTCGTTCAACTTCTCCCCTGGGGGCACCTTTGGATCCAGTTCCAAGAAGTGAATCGATCAAGCAGTCAGCATCTTTTGCCTCTTTGCTGATCTCTGTCTCGGTAAGATCTTTGGAAAATCTTACAGTGCAGTTCGGATCATTTAAATTGATAAGGACCTCGAGGTTGATTTTGGCGTCACCTTTGTATGTTTCCGGTGCAGATGACAATATAACATTAACCTTCAGTCCTTTTTTCAAAAAAAACCTTGCTGCTGTGAAACCGTCACCGCCGTTGTTTCCCGGACCTGCAAAAATAGTTAAGCTTTGTGAATCAGGATATCTTTTCAGCGTCTCACGGGCAGCGTTAGTTCCGGCGTTTTCCATAAGTTCGAGTGACGTTATTCCATATTTCTGCACTGCAAGTGCATCTGCCTGCCTTACGTCTTCAGGGTCATAGTATCTGATCATTGGTTTTTCTCCAGGATAACAACAGCAACAGCGATTCCGGCTTCATGGGATATAGAAAGGAATACGTTGTCGATCCCCTCGTTTGAGAACTTTGAAAATGTGTTTTCGTCAAATTTGAAACGTGGTCCTGAAGCAGTTCTTTCAATTGAACAGGAATTTATGCCAAGTCCGGCTATTCCCCATCCGGTCGCTTTGGATAAAGCCTCGCGTGCAGCAAAAGCTGCGGCATAGTGTGCAGCCGGGTCAGCGTTAGACTCCGCATAAGTTATCTCTTCTTCAGAAAAGACACGTTTGCAAAATCCTTCCCTTGAAACAGCTTTGCGCATCCGTGAGATATCACATACATCTATTCCAATCCCGCGTATCATTTTTAAACACCTGCTTTGTTTATCTTAGATCTAGATAACAGGATCAATGGAAAAGTATTTCTACAGAACGTTGGCTTTTTTCAGTTCGCTGCGTATGATGTCTTTCTGCCAGTTTTCAAGTGACTTTCTCTTTGATGCAACTTTAAAGTCCTTAATAAGTTTGTGTTTCCATTTTGAGCCATAGATTTCAGGTGCTAGTTTAATTGCCTTTACAGTCAGTTTTTCGTAATATTTGTGGTCTGTAGCCCATTTACCTATTCTTCCGGCATAAAGTCCGGCGAAATAACCCCAAATATTGTCGTGATTCCTGGCGCATCTTGGATAATCCTGTCGGATCTTTTTTGTATAGTCCCTGAGGAACTCCCCAGGCGAATTGTATTTTCTAAACTTGGAAGTCTCTTTTCCGTAAACTCCGTTTCTGCTTTCAACGCTGCTCTTGGTAATATATGGCTTTCCTGCTTTCAGCCACTCTGAGGACACCTTGAGTCCTGCTCCGTTATTACCTCTTTTCCAGAGATCACTGGTCCAGTGACCAGTTTCACAGGCACTCTGAACAGTTACTGCAAAAGGTTGTATATGCTTCTGTTTTTTTGCAAGCCTGTAAAACTCGAGAGTGGTCATTGCATGGGCGCCCTGGAAAGAGAGCAACATGGCAAGAATAGCCAGTGTCAGGACGCTAAAAAACTTTTTCGTCATTTGCTTCTCCTCCGCACTGAAGTTACATCTTTAATGATAACATAACAAACATCACTGACAAAGGTGCGAACGCAAAAAGGCGCCGCATTTAGCAAAGCGGCGCCTTTTCAATAGGTCAGATAAATTTTTTAAACGGGAAACACGGGAAGTTTCTGAAGATAGATCAGATCCTCTCCGCTGTATCCTCCCTCTTCAAGCAGCACGGCAACTTTGCTGATTACAGTGCATCCTGTTTTTGCAAGGACATCCTCCACTGAGCGGAGTGAGCCTCCTGTCGATACAACGTCATCCACTACGCAGACACTTTTTCCTTTCAGCTTCGCAGCGTCAGTCTCGTCGATGACGATGATCTGTTTCTCTGTTGTTGTTATCGATTTGACCTCTGATGTGATCGGATTTTCCATGTAACCTTTTACAGATTTTCTTGCTACCACGTAGTCAACTCCAAGACGTACAGCAAGGGCGTGTGTTAGCGGGATGCCTTTTGCTTCCGGACATACAAGCATATCTATCCCGCTTATCACCTTCATCTTTTCGATAAGTGCATCAGCGCATTTTTCTATCATTTGTGTATCACCCAGCATCACAAATGAAGCTATTACAAGGTTTGGGGCTACCTGAACTTTTTTCAGGCTTCTTCTAAGACCACAGATATTTAGTTCGTAATGTTCGTTCATAGCTCTCTCCTAAAGTGAGAATATCATTTTGATCAGGACTCCGGCAAGAAGTCCAAAGAAAGGGTTCCACTTGGCCGAGACAAGTACTGTGGCACCTATGACCATGCCCCATGGAGAAAATCCAAATGGGCCGTTTGCTGCGGGAACAGTAGCTATTGCCCCCTGTATGTTGGAAGCAAAAGTCACAAATGTTCCAAGGACAAATAAGAATCCTGCTATCGATGCGCTGTGGACATATTTGCCGATCGTCGGAAGCAGTTTGAAAAGCAGTATGGCTGCCATTATGAGCATCATTATAACTGAAGACCTCAGCGGGTTTGGCGCTGTTGCAGTTCCTGAAATTATTGCCTCTACCGGACCGCCTCCAAAGAAGGAAGATCCCATATCGGCAAGGGATGAGTAAATTGCGAGGTGGTCAATGTTTGAATCGACTCCCGCTATGCCGCCGGTGATCTTTCCAAAACTGATGTTGGCACCTATGTTCAAGCATGCCAGTGCAAGTGCGTGAACGATCAGCATCGGGTTTTCCCATATCTTCCACTGAATGTTGCCGAAAGTAAACTTCTCTCTGTTTATATCCATAACAAGGCTGTGAGGTTCGACTTTTCCCATTTTCATCAGTATGTTGTAGACGATCGTGGAAATAAGGACAGAGATGATAATGGTTTTTGCAAGATCGAGAGTCATGAACCATACTGCAATACCGGTGATCATGGAAATAGTTCCTGAGATCTTTTCGGAGCTGAAAAGCTCCATGGCGACATAGGCCAGCATGATGCCGACGCCTGCCATCATAGAATTGACGATCGTAGGGCCGATATATGCGACTATTGTCTCATTCAGACCCAGTACTGAGGGGACAAGCAAAAACAAGGCGCCCCAGAAAACAATACTTAGCCTTTCTTTGATATTCCGCCCCATTTTTCCCGCCAGGGTAATCGTTTCTGCCTGGAAAGAAATAGTGGCCACTGAATTGAACGCGACCGATCCGGCTGCTCCGATAAAGAAGGCAATGCTCGTCGGGAAGGCTGCAAATCCAAAACTTAACGCAAGAAGGCCCTGTGGTATGCCGTTGATGACAACGGCAAATGAAGTTAGCAGATCGGTCATAAAAGTATCCATGAGACATCCTCCTGAAAATTATTATTTCACTCACAACGCCTGATAAAATAATCCTATGTGAATTATTTGTCAAGAATTATATTCTTTTTATATGCTATGTTGTGATTAATGTAAGGATAATATTCTGCACTCGGTTTGATTTTGAAGTTTTAATAAAAGAAAAAGAGGGGTCATATATTCAATTATTGCCGCAGTCATTGACATTCCTTTTACAAAAACAGTTGGTCCCTATCACCCCTCCGATTATCATCAAAGAGCCGATCAAATGATAAAAGTAGATATTCTCCTTAAGGAAGACCACTCCGGCGATTATTGAAATTACTGTACTGAGGTTGGTGAATACGCACATCCTGGAGGCGTCTATCTTTGAGAGGGCAAAGTTGGTAAGCAGTGAAGTGACAAGAGAAGAGAGGACTCCCAGATAGACGAAGGCTGCGATGAACCCGGGTTCGCTAAGCGGTGAGAAAAAGCTCCCTGCCGTCCCATTTAGAAGGTGTCTTCCGAGGGACATCGTGTTGAAAAAGATAAAGCTAATTATGATCATGACATAGCTCATTTCGAGGATGGTAAATTTTCCTGCAAGTTTTTTGACCAGTATGCTGTATACGGAGAAAGAGAGAGCAGACAAAAGTATCATCGTTATGCCTTTGATATTTGAAAAATCAAGACTGGCACCCTTGCTCACCGTGATGAAGATGACTCCGGCAACAGAAACCATAACAGATATTTTTTGCAGAAGCGAAGTTTGCTCCTTTAAGAAGTAAGCGGCAAGCAGCAATGTGAACACCGGCATTGAAGCAAGAAGAATACTTGCCTCGGAAGAACTCAGATACTGAAGTCCAAAGGTCTGTAAGGCAAAGAAGGATAAAGGGTAGAAAAGGGCAAGCGGGATTATCTTTTTGATCTTATCCCTGCTGAAGTCAAAGCTTATCCATTTAAAGGCTACCGGTATCATTATGGCGATGAAGGATGCGGTAAACCTGAATGCCAGAAGATCCCACGGAGTGCTGTAACCCAGGCCTATCTTTGAGAACATAAAGGAGAGGCCGGTTATAAAGGTGTGGCCTATAGCTGCGGCATACGCCAGACGCTCATTTTTGTCCACCATGCTTTACTCCTCCGGTCTCCTGGATCGTCCTTTTGATCGAAAAAACTATGCCTTAATTATAAGGGAGAGCAGGGGAGGAGGGAAATATGAGATGGTGCGAGAGAGGGGATTTGAACCCCTACGTCTGGGACACGGGATCCTAAGTCCCGCGCGTCTACCAATTCCGCCACTCTCGCATTCGCCTGAGATCAGAACAGGGTAGATTTTACCCTGCTTTTATTTAAAGTGCAAGAAAGAGCTTTTTTCAAAGGACCATAAAAAATCAGATCTTTCTCCTGCAAAAAAGTTGACGCTAATTCTGCCCGTTATCTTTGAAAAGGACGTCTTTGTAATGCTCTCCTCTGTTCATAACCTTTTCGGCATAAGAACATTCCGGAATTATCTTTGATCCCTCGGTGCGGGCCTTTAAGACAGCTTTTTCCAACAGTTTGGCAGCAATGCTCTGACCTCTTAGCTCTTCAGAAACAAAGGTGCGTTCGATTACCATTATGTCACTTTTTTTATAGGAAAAAACTATTTCAGCAAGCGGATCTTTATCGCTCTCACCTATGTAAAACCTGTTGTCGCCCTCTTTAATATCGACCAAGACAATACCTCCCCCCTGAAGCAACATATCAAATATTACTGCTTACTTCAGAATAACAAGCAATCTAAATGGTGTAAAGGAACATTAAAATTATTATACATGGGAAATCCTGCTCATTAGGATAGTGCAAATAGGAGAAATTGAAAGTTTTTAATATGATTTGGTGGATCGTACAGGAATCGAACCTGTAACCCCCTGATTAAGAGTCAGGTGCTCTGCCAGTTGAGCTAACGATCCACACTAAAAATGCGGTATATCGGACTGTCAAAAGACAAAAAAATGGTGGATCGTACAGGAATCGAACCTGTAACCCCCTGATTAAGAGTCAGGTGCTCTGCCAGTTGAGCTAACGATCCAAAGCAAAAAAGTGGGGTGAGCAACGGGAATTGAACCCGCAACCTCTGGAGCCACAGTCCAGTGCTCTAACCAATTGAGCTATGCTCACCATGAAAACGATATAGTTTTTTCAAGTAATGGCGCGTCTGAAGGGACTCGAACCCCCGGCCTACTGCTTAGAAGGCAGTTGCTCTATCCAGCTGAGCTACAGACGCACGCCCGACACTGCCTCTGCCGAAGCACGAGAGACATTATAACTAATACACCGGCGCTGTCAAGTCATTTGAGCTCTGTAAAAATGTCGTTTGATCCCACTGCAGAAACGAAAATTCACATTAGATGGGATTTGAGCGATAATTTCCCTTTTTGGTATTTTTTACTCACAGACAGAGTTGCCTTGTTTCTGATATTATAAACCGTGTACCCCCGCAATAGAAAAATATTGGCACATCAGGAGGTAATAACGGTGAATTGTTTCCAGATAATGGCTGTTAGAGTTGAACAGAGAGACAAGACAGCGGTGGAAGTTCAGAAGATACTTACTGAATATGGCTGCTCCATCAGGACAAGGCTTGGTCTTCATGACCAGACTGACGACAACACCTGCTCACCTTCAGGCATTCTTATCCTTCAACTGGCCTGCGGAGAGAATGTTGCAGAAGAGCTTAACAAGAAGCTGAACGCTGTTTCAGGTGTCAATGCAAAGCTTGTAAACCTGGGCTGAGAAAATTTAATACAGCATCCGGCATTTAAAAAACTGGCGTGGTCTTTTCAGACCGCGCCTTTATAGTATTTTTTTCTGATCGCGAAAAGTCCCGGCCAGAGAGAAGGGATCTCCTGCTCCGGATAATCTTCAAGTTTTTTCCCTGTGGCTGCTCTCAGGAAGTTTTCGACCCACCAGAAGACATCCTGCCTTCTTATAGATTCTCTCATTGACCTCATCCTGATTTTCTTTTCTTGTTCATCCATCGTGTAAGCCTGATAGATCGTCTCAGAAAGGTCGTTGATATCGTAAGGATTGACCAGCAGTGCTCCCCTGGAAAGCTGCAACGCAGCTCCAGCGAACTCACTCAGGATAAGGACGCCGCTCTCTTTTCCCTTGCTTGCGCAGTACTCTTTGCACACAAGGTTCATTCCGTCCTTAAGAGACGTGACCATTGCAATGTCAGATGCTCTGTATACTGAGTAAAGCTCTGATTCAGGGAGTGTGCCGTGGCGCCATATTATCGGGGTCCACCTCGTTGTGGAATATCTGCCGTTGATCTCACTTATCAGAAGCTCGATCTCTTTACGAAGATCCTGGTATTCTGAGATGGTGTCCCTGCTTGGTATTACTAGCTGAAAAAGTGTAATTTTTTCTCTGATCTCAGGATGTGATTCGAGGCACCTTTGAAACCCTTTCAGTTTTTCCGGAATACCTTTTGAGTAGTCAAGACGGTCTACTCCAAGAATGATCTTTTCTCCATGGATCTCTTCTCTGATTTGCTTCGCCCTTTTTGCAACGTTTGAAGAACTACTAAGTGATGAGTAATGTTTGTAGTCTATGCTTATTGGCAAACTGCCCGCAAGAAATGTTCTGTCGCCGACATTGACCTTTATTACATGTCCCCTGCCGTACACTACAGCTTTGGGATAAAAGGTCTTAATGCAGTCCATAAAATTCCTTCTGTCCCTAAGGGTCTGAAAACAGACGAGAGAATAGCATGTAAGCTGGTGAAGTATTTCTTTTCGCCAAGGCAGTTTCATAAAAACATCCACGCTTGGGAAAGGTATGTGCAGGAAGAAAGAGGAATTCAATTTTGGATTCTTCTCCAGCAGCATTGATCCAAGCGGGATAAGCTGGTAATCATTTACCCATATAAAATCCTTATCAGAAGAGTGCCCAAGAACAACTTTTGCAAATTTTTCATTTGTTCTTATGTATCCTTCCCAATACTCCGGCGAAAAGTTGCACCTTGTCTGAAAATCATGGAAAAGCGGCCAAAGCACTGAGTTTGAAAAACCATAGTAAAACTGCTCTATGTCCTCTTCTGTCAAAACAACAGGGAGGAACCTATAGCCTGATTTTTTAGAGAGCGGCCCCAGGATCTCCTTCATAGCAGGTATTTTAAGGTTTTCAAATGTTCCCGGCCATCCTATCCAGAAGCCGCCCCTGTTTTTGAGAACAGGATTGAGTGCTTTGACAAGGCCTCCGGAAGAAGATTTTGCTTCCCACTTTTTTTCATTGAAGCTAAGTGTCACCGGAAGTCTGTTGGATACGACCAGAAATCGGCCTTTATCTTCTGACATTATCACCCTCTCCTCTCGGTGTCATTTCATTAAGCCAGAAATCCAGGAAGAGATCGACATTGTTAATGGAAAAATAGACGTTTGCAGCGCTCACTTTTGGGACATCAGAGATGAGTATCCCCACTCCTGATTTTAACTTTTGAATTTCTTCGAAAGCATCTTCATCTGTGGTATCATCCCCGAGATAGCATATCGGGGATGATACGGGATTTATTGCGCTGATCTCATTAATAGCTGATCCCTTTGTGAAATATGGCAGGATAAATTCCATGCCTCCGTTAAAGGGCACAACTTTCAGAGAGTGTTCTCTGGCTTCGGAGATCAGTTTTTCGCAGACCTCTGTGTAAATGTTGAAAACTTGGGGCTTCTCTCTCCAATGAAGCGCTATGCCGGAAGGTTTTTTTTCAACTGTACCACGGGGGAAGTAAGCAAGTTGTGATGCAAAGCCATCCAGTTTTTTTAATTCCTCTTCTGGAACTGTTCCCCTTGAATACCTGCCGTTTTTATCTATTTTTTCCATTCCGTGACAGCCCCATATTTCTAAAGGAAGTCCCACAAAATCTAATATTTCTTCAGGTCTTCTGCCGGAGACAATAATTACTTCTCCCCCTGCTTCAAGTATTGACCCCATAAGAATTTTTGTTTTTGGTGGCAGGAAGGCCTTCTCCCTATCCTTTACAAAAGGGGCCAGAGTACCGTCATAATCTGTAACAAGCAGGGGCGAAGCTTTCTTATATGAGGAAAAAAAGGAACTGTATTTATCCGGTTCCAACCGGGTAGGAGCTAAACCCATTTTTCCCATGTTTCTCCCTGCTCATCAAGCGAAATCAGCATTATCATGTATCTTCTCAAATGTCCGGTGATAAGGAAGTTTTCAAGAACGTATTCCCTGGCGTTTCTTCCCATTTTTTCCATTTTCCATGGATGGGAGAGCAGGTAACGTGTCCTTATTGCTGCTCCCTCAGGAGTCCTTACCCTAAATCCGTTGAATCGGTTGATCACCTGTAGCCTTATCCCGCCAACATTGCCGCCTATTACTGCTTTTCTCTTCCACATCGCTTCTGTAACGGTCAGGCCAAAGCCTTCCTTTAGAGATTTCTGCATAACGACATCCGCTCCGGTCTGGAGGGCATTTATCTTACGATGAGAATCTGAAGGGAGAAGGAGTACAGAAATATCCTCGTCACCTTCAACGGCTGCCCTGACCTCATTCAAGATCTCTGAAGCCTCCGGATCATCGTCAGCTTCGCCGCCTGCCAGTACGAGCCTGACATCCACATGTTCCTTTATTATTCTGTAACTCTCGATCACACCAAGGGGATCTTTAAATTTGTCAAATCTGGAGACCTGCAGGATTATCGGCTTATCCATCGGAACGCCAAGGTCCTTATAAGTTTTTTCCACTTCTGACCTGTCAAGAGGGATGTTTTTCTCTGCCAATGGATCGATGCTTGGCGTTATCAGAAATTGCGGATGAGGGAGTTTCTGTGCGAAATCCGGTAGTGAGAAAATGGAAGCATCGTATCCTGAGACCTGTTTTTTTACAAACTGCCAGACGCTTTTGTTGGGAGAGCTGACATCGATATGGCATCTCCATACCCACTTACCCTTCCTCTGAGGGAAGCTGTTGATAAGTGCAGCCGGCTGCGGATCATGTATAAATACGTAATCTGCATCCTGAAGGACGTTTTTAAGCCTTTCTGCGTTTCTTGCGTTTGTTTTTGCATAAATATCCATCTGTTGCTCAGAAAGCGTGCCGGGCATTCCCTGCAGTGTGTTATGCAGCATCTTGGTGCAGTTGAAGAATGACTCGTCCCCTTCTATAACTTCCCACGATACGTCAAGTCCAAGTTCCTGTGAAAGCGGGACCATCGATGAAAGGATCTCGGCGACTCCCCCGCCTGCACGGGTAGAATTGACATGCACTATTTTTTTTCCCTTTAGCCTCTTAGCTATATTCACGAGGCTGTCCATCGCAGCCTGACCAATAATTTCTGCGTATCTATTAATTATTTCGGACATGAACATTTACCTCCTTTACTGTTCTGCCAGTCGTCAAAGATCGAAAATACCTGTCGCTGGAGTTCAGTGAGTGAGAAGAGGTATGAATCGACATTCTTTAATTTCTTTCTTAAACCTGCTGTTTCGTCGGAAAACTGCTCAAGCCAAATAGTGAAATCATCCTTGCAGTCAGGTGATCTTCTTCTTCCGTCGATAAAGTGGTAAAAAAAGCTTTCCCTGCTGGTATGTTTGACAGCTGCAGGGAAAGCGTCTAACTCAGATGTCTCCCTTCCTGTTTCAAACATGAGTTTCTTGCAGGCAATGAAGTGAAAGTCACGGTCTGACTTTTTCCAACTGAGGAAATCTTCATTTTCGAGCCGTTTTTCTAAAATATTCAAAATAACCTCTCTTATATTGTCAAAATTTTGGAATTTGACAGGGTTAATGCCGCCCAATGCCTCAGCCAGCATGAAATCTCTGAGGCTGCTGTTTACCCATGATGCGAAGTCATTGTTGAATTCGGACTCAGAAATGTGGGGCCTTACCATGCGCCCCCAGAAATGGAAGTAGATCGCGCTGTCCGGGACCTGCGTGACGCCTGCGTGAAGTTCACGAAGATTCTGTGCCCTTATGCCCGTGGCAAGGGGCAATACTGCAGACTCCATAAATTTGAATGGTTTAATATTAGAACTGGCCATTTATCTTTTTCCTCCTTTAATTAACGTTCTCATCTCCCTTTGAAATTGGTGAATATCTTAGTAAGTATAACATAAAGTCAGCTAAAAATAAAATTATGCTCAGATTGTGATCTTTATTAATGCAAAGCGTAAAAAATGTTTGTACAAAATTTTTTGTGGCAAGCCTTTTACGAAAAAAAAATGGACATCCTAAAGATCGAGGATGTCCAAAAATTAAAGTAATTTCTTATTTTGGAATACAGGCCTTGATCAGTGCTGCTTCTTTGAAAGCATCTCTCCGCCGACTCCGATATTGTCCTTGCTCATTTCGTTGAGGAGAACCACATAAGCTGCCTCTGGGATCCCCATTATGCTGCTGGCTGTCTGAGTCAAAGATTTGATCAGCTTTTCTTTTGTATCGATGTCCATTGCGGAGCATTCTACTTTTATCACCGGCATATTTAATACCTCCAGCTGTAAAGTTTTGTTCTGAGAGTAAGAATAGCACAAAAAACGGTCGGTTTATATCGAAAAAAACATATTACCAAAAGTTGCAAGTATAAAAATTATCAGCAGCAAAATTGAGATGAAATCCAAGAATAAACCCCAGATGCTGCCTTTCACACCTGGGATCCTTTGTGTTGTGTGGTCCAATTCTTAATGCATATGCCTGAAGAACTAAAGGATGTTAATGCTACTTGTGACTGTTGATGAAATCATCGTACTCTGTTTGAGCCTTATCTTTTTCGTAGCCATACTTTGTCTGAAGGAAACCAAGGAGTTTTTCGCTTTCTCCGTTGATCACCATCATGTCGTCATCAGTAAGTTTTCCCCATGTCTTTTTGACATCGCCCTTGATCTCGTGCCATTTTCCTTTGAGAATATCTTCGTTCATTATATATCCACCTGACCTTTCATTCAGTTAACGCTTTAAAAGCCTAGCTAACCAATGTTTATATTGTAACACAAAATCTAAAAAATATTTATTTAACAATAATAATATTCAGAATTTTCAGAAATGTGGTATAATTCACACAGAGGAGAAAATCCTGTTTTGGAAAGTCTGCTAATTTGGTTTAGTCTTCTGAACTAACAAATCAATCCTTATTATTATAATAATTGATTTTTTAAAATCAGAATGCGTAATCAGACTAAGATATTAATTCCAAAGACAAAATGATACGTAATGGAAAATATTCGGTAAATTCTAATTAATTACGTCATCAGTGCGCTTACTTTTAAGTAACCAATTTTCTGGGTTATAGGTTTTTTGAGAAACAAAAGGAGTTTTTGTTCCCTTTTGAATGGAGGAATAATTATGGTACTTAATAAAAGACCAGGAATAAAGATCGTTCTTACTTGCGTTGTTTTGTTGGCTGTCTGTATGTTCTCTGCTGTAGCACAGGCTGAAACTAAATATTCGGGAGACTACAACGGGACATTTTTAGGCGAGTTTGATTATGGATGGTTTGCTTTGAATATTCAGCCTGACGGATATATTTCAGGTAACGGAAGATCTACTGCGCGAGACATATATCTTGAGTACAGAGGCACATGCCAGCCTGACGGGACCTTGCAGTTTACGTCAACTGACGGAACATTGCGATTTGCCGGACATATTGACTGGATGAGCCGAATATTCGGTCGATGGCAAAGGGAAGACGTATCAGGCAGCGGGTCCTTCACTGCAGTAAGCGCGAGATGGGCTGAGTAAGGACAAGACTTTTATAAACTTCCTGTGTTTATTAGCTGTTCGATTTGTATCAGCCATTTGATATCGACTGATACAAATCTTTGAAATTGTAACATTTGACAACTTAGGATTTGGCCGATCTATTCATAAGTCAGAAAAAAATATGGTGCTTTAGCCAATCCAAATGAGCACAGCGGATTTGTTTATCATCAGACTTTACACACTAAGAAACATCCAGCAAATTTATATGACATTAAAAATAGAGAAACATTAAAAGGAGCACGATAGTATGAAAAATACATTTTTCAGTTCAATAGCGGCGTTAATAATAGCAGTCATGATCTCAGTTCCTTCTGCAGCTTTTGCGTTGACACCGCAGGAACGGATCACATCTTCAACTAATGCAGTTCAGGAAATATCTAATCAGGAAGACGTGGAAACAATGGCATACCTTGTAAAAAAATCTTATGGAGTGGTAATAATCCCTAATTTTTACAAGGCAGCAATAGGAGTAGGAGGTTCATACGGAGAGGGGCTTGTCCTCAGGCATAATCCTGCTACTAACCGTTGGTACGGACCTAGTTTCATGAATATTACAGGAGCTTCATACGGACTTCAGATCGGTGTCCAGTCGACAGCTCTGTTACTGGTCATTACAAATGAAGCAGGGATGAAGCATTTTTACGGAGATACCGTAAAACTCGGCGCTAATGTTGATGTTGCCGCCGGACCAGTAGGACGAAGCGCAGGAGCAGCTACTGATGTTAACCTTAAAGCTTCCATATACAGTTATTCGATCAGCAAGGGGCTCTTTGCGGGCCTATCTCTCGGAGGTTCTGTAATGGGCACGGACGTGGAAGCAAACAATTCATTTTGGGGTTCAAAATATAATTCCAGAACTATCCTGAAGAAACGTGCCACCAGCAATTCTGTCAAACCGTTACTGGCTGCCCTCAACAAACTGTCACTCAAGTCAACAGACTAAATGGATATTGAAGAAGTTGTGATGTTTTGCTTCGGGCAAAACATCAAGATAGTAAGGGGTGAATTTAAATGCTAAGCACAGTAGCGATAATAATGCTAATTTTGTGGCTCTTGGGAATAGTAACATCAAACACAATGGGTGGTTTTGTTCATATCCTGTTTGTAATAGCAGTGGTCGTACTGTTGATCCGTTTAATTCAGGGACGACGTGTCCTGTAGGAAAAGATCGATCAGTGCCCGATCATTCTCAGCATTGAAAGCATCAGGTCATTCTGGCTTACGGCAGGCCATATGATCGAAAGGAGAGATCAACAAATGAGTTTTATAAAAATTGCAGCAATTGTTCTGATATTGGGTGGGATATTTTCATTGGCAAACAACGGATTCACCTACACAAAGGATACTGAGTCAGCGAAAATCGGTCCGCTTCAAATATCAGTAGAAGAAAAAA
>Ga0265293_10002501_pt1 | contig 36599 bp, 26 predicted proteins | sample Munlanlewell138R_FD_192505 | JGI IMG/M metagenome (GOLD analysis project Ga0265293, IMG submission 192505) | Leachate microbial communities from a municipal landfill in Southern Ontario, Canada - Leachate well 138R | ecosystem: Engineered > Solid waste > Landfill > Unclassified | place: Canada... | reverse complement strand
TCCTGTATGTATGCATAACATAGCTGATGAGCGCATATTCAGACCTGCTACATGGTCTGCATTTGGCACAAAAGATTATGAAAGTGCAGACTTTAGAGCATGCACTGTGTTAGGACCACTTTATCAATAATGCGTGTTACCGACTTTAATGGTTGGAAGATGAATAAACCTTCCAGCCATTAAGGTAAGTTAACCTTCCCCTTTTGATCTTTTACTCACAAAAAAACTCAGCTTCAATCATCGCACATAATGCATGATATATGGGTAGGTGGTATTCCTGTACCTTGTATGTTTCCCTTGCAGGCACCGTAATGGTTACATCGCATAAACGGTGCATAACACCACCTGTTTCACCGGTAAACCCTATTGTTGGCATATTAAAGGCTTTAGCAGTTTTTATTGCATTTACTATATTCTTTGAGCTTCCTGATGTACTAAGACCTATAAGCACGTCTCCAGTTTTGTGATACCCGTAAACTAACTGGGCATAGACCATGTCGGGTGAAATATCATTTATAAAAGCTGAGGATACAGCTGATTGGCTAACTAGGGAAATCGCCGGAAGAGCTCCCTGCAGATTGTTGGCCAAATATTTCCATTCTTCAGGGTAGGTTTCCTGAAGTTTTTTTATGTCATCATGGAGGATAGGTCGCTTCTTGATGAAACCTTTCATGAGCTCACCCACGATATGCTCAGAGTCGGCAGCACTACCGCCATTACCGCAAATTAGCACTTTTCCACCGCTATTATAGCATTGCTGTAGAATTCTAAACGCTTTCAAAATACTGTCAGAACATATTTCAAGCCTTGGGTTATCATTTAAAAAATTTTGGAATATTGATTTTACCTCGGTTTTCATAATTTAACACCTTCTTATTAAGATTACTCGTATACTGCAACAGATATTGCCGCATAATCGCCAATGCTATCTCCAAGCCCTGCTGAGACCACTTTGCATACTTTTCTGCTAAACACAAGACTTTCCCTTTTGATTATCTTTTCAGCTTCGGGCCATAAGAGTCCGGTACTTCTGGCAAATATACTACCAATTACAATAATTTGAGGGTTCAGTATATCTATAAGTAATGACAAGCCCTTGCCAAGATATTTACCACATACTAAATAAATTTCCATAGCCAGCATATCTCCCGCTTCTGCGGCATCACCAACTATTTTAGCATCCAGACTATTAAGCTTATCAAAATTATCGCAAAAGGAGACTTTCTCCCCCATCTGCAGCTTTTCCATTACCATAGTACGGGCAAGCTGTGCAATACCGCCACCACTGCAGAATCCTTCGAAAGAACCTGCTTTTCCAAAGCCTACCGGACCGCTTTCAGCAAGCCTTATGTGTCCTACCTCCCCTGCCATATCGCAGGTTCCCCTGTAAAGCCGCCCGTCAAGTATTAATCCTGCCCCCATCCCTGTCCCGAAGGTGAGGAAAACCACGTTGTTGAAACCTTTGGCCGCCCCGAACTTCCACTCTGCCAGGGCACAGGCGTTGGCATCGTTCTGAATTTTAACAGGCACTTTGAATGTGCCTCCAAATCTTTCAACTATGTGTATATTATCCCAACCAGGCAGGTTTGGAGGAGACATGATTATTCCTCTTTTACTGTCAAGGGGCCCGCCGCAGCTTATACCTATACTTTTTATATTGCTTATGGTAAGTTTATTTCTTGCTATAATATTATTCATGGAATTTTCAATATTACTTAAGGTAGATTCAGGTCCTTTTAAAACTACGGTGGGAAATTTGATTTTATCAATTATATTTAGACCTTTCCCGTTCAAAATTCCAAGAATAACTGCACACTTTGTACCGCCTATATCAACTCCGATTATATGTTGCATATTAGCCACCTGTTTTCATGTGTTTTTAAAAGTTTACTGCAAGAAATATTTTACCATATAATTAGAAGAAGGTTAATCCCCAAAAAGTATAAATCTACATTTTAGGGACTTATCGATCAGAATATAAAAATTAGAATTGTATAATGTTTTAACAGATATTATTCAAACCAGCATTTTGGAAGAACATCTTTTTCTTGTATCAAAAGCTACTTAATAATGTTATCCGCATCGCCAATAGAAAGGGAGGAGCTAATTTGAAAGAAACCGTTGAATTTGATGCAGCTTACAGGGAGTATGAAGCTAAAGTGCCATTGTCATCCATGGTGCTTAAAAGCTGTGATTTTAGGTATCTTTAAGTAGTAAGGGAAATGGCATAATACGATATGTTTATGTCATAATTATTTATTCTATAAGCATTGATTTAATGAAGTATTGATTTAATGCTATAATTTAAATTTGATTATGCATATAATTGTTTTTTAATGCAAACTCATATGTTAAGGAGATTATCACATGGATTAAAATTCACATGATAGGAAACGCCCATATTGATCCTGTATGGCTTTGGAGATAGCAGAGAGGAATTTGCAGAGTAAAAGCATCTTTTCGTTCGGCCCTTGACTTTTCAAGGGGGATACGAAAGTAACTGGTAAAAGCCAGTAAAACAAATGGTTTAGGTCTAAATTCGTATGGAATTTTTGACACTACGACAATAATATATGGCGGTGTGAGTATAAAAAAAAGGTATAATCTATTGTTTGTTTTTACCGATGAACGGGCGGTTAACACTATGGAAGCCTATGGAAATTATAAAATATGTACTCCTAATATGAATAGACTTGCAAAAGACAATATAGTATTTAAAAATGCGTATGTATCACAGTCCGTGTGTACCCCGTCAAGGTCTACACTTATGACAGGTCTGTATCCTCGTACAAGCGGATGCACAGAAAACAATGTTCCGCTGCTTGAAGATATTCCATGTTTGCCTGAATTAGCTGACTTTTCTGATTACAAGACAGCTTATTTAGGAAAATGGGCATCTGGGAGATGAAGTTTTTTCGCAGCACGGTTTTGAAACATGGAAAAGTATAGAAGACTAACTCCTGATGGATGGAAGTATTGTAAAAGCCAAATAGGAGAAGATGAGCTATATAATCTGAATGAGGATCCAAATGAACTTAATAATCTTATAAGTGACAATGTATATAGAGAATTGGTTTGTGTATTAAATAAAAAAATAGCTGAATGGTGTAATACACATTCAATAAAATAACAGCACATAAGAGGTATGTAAATTATTTATAATATAGGTTGGACATAAGGTGAGGATTTATAATAGAAAAGGTGTGACCTTTGTGGATTATTCCATTTACACTAAAAATATTCGCTCCCGTCACGTTCATTCTAAAGTAAATCCTCTCCCTTTTTTAAATTTTTTTATTGATTATTACTTTCTATAAACCCATTCTACTACTCCACATATATGAAATTTGTTCACAAGTAACTCCAGGAAACATGGATTGGTCAAAATGCAGTACTAATCCCCTTTTACCTCCATCAGAGAACTTTCTCATCCTGTCTATGTATTCATCAAGCGTTTCATTTTCTATTTTATGCCACAAACCAAAGTAGCATTTTTTGCTATCTAAAAATTTTCTCATTGTAGAATCAAAATCATACATTTCTGGGTTTCCGAAGTTTATAGCTCGTACTTCATCAATCTTTAAGAAAGCGTCCAGTAATTTCTCGTTTTTTCCGCAGTAATGTATAAACCCTCCACCAAAAGCCTGTAATGCTCTCTTGACATAAGGTATGACAAACTCATCGATATGATAGGGAGATATAAGTGTAGCACTATCTTCAGATACACGCACACCTCCGTTAGCCATACAAATTCCTCTTGATAATGCATGCCCGTGATAACATTCATTATTCTTTTCGCCAATTGTCCTCTTCAACTTCCTTGAAACTTGCATATACATTTCAGTACATATTTCCATAAGATTATGCACAAAATCCGGGTCATCATAAATATCGTAAAAGATATTATCACTATAAATCATGTGAGCTATATCAAAAGGCCCCTGAGTATCGGGGTGATATATATGTATCCAAGTAGGCAGTTTTTCTTTGAAGTACTCGATATATTCAACAGCGCGGTTCATCATTTCACACCTGTCAATATCGGGAAAACGGAACTTTATTATATCATCTTTAGTCATATGTGTCGTCAACCAGGGATAATTATCCTCAAACACTTCATACTTAAGACCGAACATAGCTGGTATGAATATGGTACCAAAATTTGGGCGAATACACAGTGGCGCACCATATGCATCACCTGCGCACTCTTCGACTTCTTCCAAATGAGCATACAGCATTTTTTCTTTGTTATAAAACTGTTCTTTCATATTATAAGTTTTGCCAGGTACACTAGCATTTCTGGGTTTCCAGAAGATAATCGGAAGACAATCTACTTCTTCACCTTTTAAGGTTTTAATGATCCTTGTCTCACATAAATAGTCAAATCTATGCTTTTTGCTGATGTTTTCAATCAATTTTTTAATTTCCAAATAAACTTACCTCCATATCGATTAATTAATAGTTGACCATTCTCCCAAAAGTAAGTTGAACTAACTTCGCATACAATATGTAATAATTCTTTTTATCCATTACACCCTAACCAAAGAGCCATTCTTGTATAAACCATACGATTCTGCAGCGATAACAACAGCTTGTATATTTTCAACTTTAGAACTTCTGGGTATCATACATCCCGAACCTAGTATAAAATTGCCTGATTTACCTCCCTGCTCAATACATATCTTTGCCTCCTCCATTATCTCAGAAGGTGTCGATTGTACAAACGAGAGTGTATTTATACCTCCCATCAAGGTCATTTCATCTCCTGTCTTTTCCCTTATATTCGATATGTTGAATCCGCCCAGCGGATCAAGGGGAGCAATGCAGTCAAATCCGCTTTCAACAAGGGTGTTTACTATTGGCAACACATTACCGCAAATATGGCAGTATATTCTTGCATTATTATCATATTTATGTACCTCATCACTGAACATTTTTAAATATGGATAAATGAATTTTCTCCAGTGTTCAGGAGATATGACAGACATATTGGCAATGGAATCATTGTACCGTAGAATCTTAATACCATGGTTGATAAAGAACTTAGCTCTTTCAATAGATATCTGTATACCCTTTTCCATACATTCATGCACTAAGGATGGGTTTTCTATAAAATCAAATAGTGCATGGTTAAAGCCTCTCATTGCAGCGTAAAATGTAAGTGTACCGGAGTTGCAGTCACCTATACAGCAGGTTTTATCATTAGCAATAGTAAGCATTTTTTTTACCATATTTCCATAACCTGACTCTTCATAAAAACTTGCAGAAGGTACTTTAATACATTTTGCATCTGCTTTGTTTTTAATTACAGGTTCTCTTGTATGCCAGAAATTATAGTTCGCCACCATTTCTTCATTAGAAATATCAAAACATGTGTTATTTTCAAATCTGGTACCCCACCCTCCATGCAGGTCAATTGCGCCAATACGTTTTCCATCTCTATCTATTTGATAAAATTGCTGTCCGTGCTTAGTGACCTTTCTGGTTGGAAAAATAAAAAGTCGCACTGCATCTATGTTAAGTTTTATACCAGCTTCCACTACTGTCCTCATTGCTAATTCCGGATCATTTATAATTTCAATGTACGGGACTTCAGTAATGTTTGATGCAAGATCCACCCATATCTTTGGTACAAATGGAACACGATCAGGCAATTTCTTATACATGACATTTTCAAATCTTTTTATTGCAGACATCGATAAACCTCCATATCGCTATATTTAGCTATGTTATTTGCTTGCTTGTAAGATAATGTGCAGAACACATTTGTTGTTCCGCATGATATTCACCTACTACTGTTAGGAATTCTACAGGGCTTGAATAAGCGGTTGCACGTTTAATTATCTCAAACTTAATTCTATATATGCATGGCTTCTTTTTTTATAGTCAGCATAGTCAGCCTTCTCAGTTGCAGTATAAACGTTGTTTTATAGAATCTAAACTTGACACAAAAATATGCAATACCGAATTCAGACCTTTGTACTTTAAATATTAAAGCCTGAAGAGCTTTTCGTAGTGATTTTACTTTTACTTCCCATTGTTAATTACCGTTGTTCTTGGATTATCCTTATTTATAATATATTCTACAAATTATATTAAAATCCTTCATAAACGTAAAAAAATTTCGGGCTTTATTCTTCAAAAATTCATTATATATATTGAGCTGATTCTGTGTAACAGTTCACAGGTCATATTAGTAATGAACAACATCTCTAATACTGCAATACAGCATCAGCAAGGAAGTAAAAGCTCGGGGGCATCGAGCCCCGCTCGCTTTTGGATGTGGACTTCGCTTAACACCCTAAACAATCAGTTTAAAATGCCTTGTCATTAAGTAATGTCCGTGAACTCGCTTTGCTCAAACAACACGGACATTACTAAATTCCAAGTCATTTTAAACTGTGTTTTTCCTAGGCTTTGCTGTAAATGGCTGTATTAGAGATGGTTGTTCATTTATTGCTACAGATACCCTCTGAACAGTTACGATTCTGTAAAAATTTTAGTAACTTAAAAATCTTTGGGTTTGATTATATTGCTATTTCATGATAATATAAAAATTGAAATGGGGTCAAATACTATATAAAGGATCATATAATGGACACTCTTATGAAAATATCAACCTTTAATAGAAAGATACTTATATCAATCGTTGCTGTTATTATTACAACGATACTTTTAACAGGAGTATTATCTTACACTTTCAGCAATAAAATGCTTGAGAAAAGAATATATAATGATAACTTGCTTTTATTGGATACAGTTCGAAGTACGGCAGACCAAAAGCTTAGTAGTGTTTATAAAAATGGTGTTAAATTATCTCAAAATAAAGACATTCAATACTTTTTATCCCATGATTTTAGGATTGGAGACTATATAATATTTTCAAAAATTACTGAAGAGCTTGAAACACTTACTGAACTCGATTCAAGTATAAATTCCATATATTTATATTCGACCAGAAATGGACGTATTATTTATGATGCAATATATAAGCTTGAAGAGTTTTTTGATACAACATGGCTGGATAACATTAAAGAGGAAAGAAGCAGCTTGTGGATTCCTTTAAGAGCATCCGGCAAGTATGAAAGTGTTGATAATCAGAATCCCGTGTTAAATTTTATTACCCTTGCTATACCGGTCAGGATGAATGGATGGATCATCATTAACCTGGATATTGATGAGTTATTTAATAATATTAATAAAGTAATAGAATATGATTATGGTGAAATATTCATTATTGACTTAAATCAGGGTAGTATAGTGAAAAGCCAGGGAATGTTAACCAATGATCAGATAGATACTAATCAGCTAATTCGAATAATGCAAAATTCTTTTTCTGAAAATAATAGCGGATCCTTTAAAAGAAATATTGATGATAAAAGCTTTGTCATTAGTTCAATTATGTCCGAGTTTAACGGGTGGATTTATGTTTCATGCATTTCTACGGACAGTGTTTTAGAGCAGACATTATCTTTAAAGCGAATGTTTATTTGGTTAATAATTGCGGTACTGCTTGTTGGTCTTAGTCTGTCGCTTATCTTGGAGAAAAAGATATATGGTCCTATAGGAAACCTTGTTCAATACATTTTGAGATTGCAAACTGCCAAAAACCACTATACATCAAAGGATGAGTTTGATTTTATAAAAAATTCTATAAATGAGATTATTACAGAGCAGAAGCAGATTTCTGATTTTGTCCTAAACCATGAATTAGAGCTAAGAGAGATAATATTTGACAGATACATTATCGCAGACAAAAAGCCGGCAATAGATGTGCTAAAGGAAATAACGGATTTTGACTTCAACCTGAAATATAAGTACTGTTACTTTATCAATATAAAAGAGCTTGAAGAGGAAGTGTTTGACCCCGAATTGGTTCAAAGAAAACTCAAGAATCACTTAAAAAATGATGCGGATATTTATATTTTCAAGTACAGAAAGATATACTCTATTATTGTAAATTGCTCATCTGCAAGTGCAATACATGAATTAAATGAAAAGGATATATATCGATTGACAGATAGCAGTCAAAATAAAAGCTTGAAGGTGGGCATCAGCTCGGTAGGTACTCTTCCGGTATCTTTAAAGCAGTTATTTTTTGAAGCATCAAAAGCTCTTAAAGTTTCAATGATTATGAAAGATCAGCATGCAGTTTTTTATGAAGAAATTAAGTCCATAGGGTTGAAAATAAAGTACCCGCTAAATATTGAAAATAACATTATTGCTTCCATAAAATCAGGTGACAGGGATTTAATCGAAAAATGCCTTGGAACAATACCGGAATATTTAAAGAAAAATAATATTGTTAATGCTTTTGACATTCATTTTATCCTAATTAACCTGCTGGGAAAAATTGCAGATTGCTTTAGTGTCAATGCCAGTATTGTTTTTGATATGCTAAGCTCAGGGGCAGGTACTGACACAGAAAAAGATATATATACAATTTATACCGGATTTGAGTTTGCTGTGCTGACAATGTTTGATACATATTCTAAATGTAACGGTAACCCACAACAAGAGCTTATGAGTAAAATTTTTGATTATATACGGGATAATTATACGAAGGATATTGCGCTACAAGATATATCAGACAAATTCAATTACAGTAAAGGTCATATTTGCAAACTATTTAGGGACTTTAAAGGAGATACATTTAACAATATACTTAACAGTTTAAGAATAGAAAAGGCTAAGGAACTTCTTGAAACTTCTGATATTCCTATCAAAGATATTTCCGATCAGCTAGGATATAATGATTCCAGGAGTCTGATAAGGTATTTTAAATTATATGAAGGTCAGACTCCATTTCAGTATAGAAGCAATAATAAAAACTGAATACCGCATTAAGAATTTAGAGTTGAAATTTTTGTTTGTAAAAATATGTTTTAATCAATAATAAAGTCATTTTTGAATTTAATAAGATATATCAAATTCTTAACATGGAATACAAGTTAGTAATATTTATTAATAATTTGAAGAATAATGATAAATTTGCAATTTACTTTTTTTTGATTTACAGCTACTATTAACTCAATAGTGATACGACAAACTGATTGAATAAACTTATAAAATACACCCAAGAGTTAAATAGTAAGTTTGTTTCCCTAAATCATATTATTTGAGGTGAAATTTTGATTAGAAAATTCAGTTTTAAAAATAATAGAAAATTATTTAATAATATTGAGTTGTATCTTATGTTATTACTACCAATTATATATTATTTTATTTATCACTACATTCCGATGTATGGGATAACTATTGCTTTTAAAAAGTTTAGTATAGGGAAGGGTATTATTGGCAGTAACTGGGTTGGCTTTGAACATTTTGATCGCTTATTCAGTTCACCGGTATTCTTTAATGTCCTTGGAAACACTTTAATTATTAGTATATCAAAATTACTGTTTTCTTTCCCTGCGCCAATCATACTTGCTTTGATGCTTAACGAAATCAAGAATATGAAGTTTCGTAAATTATCCCAGACAGTTTATTATCTTCCACATTTTATATCCTGGGTAGTACTTGGAGGAATAATAATGGACATTCTTTCTCCAAGCACCGGTATGGTAAATGGTATTATTAAAGCATTAGGTGGTCAACCAATATTCTTTATGGCCAAGTCCGGTTATTTTAGAACAATTGTTGTAATTTCAAACATATGGAAAGAAGCTGGATGGGGATCAATTATTTATCTGGCAGCAATGACTAGCATTAATCCTGAGATATATGAATCAGCTATGATGGATGGTGCAGGAAGGATTAGACAAATGTGGTCAATTACTATACCTTCAATTACAAGTGTTATAGTGATAGTGTTTATTTTGAATGTAGGCAAAATAATGAGTGCGGGTTTTGAGCAGATTTTTGTTTTGCAGAACAATTATGTGCTTGATGTAGCTGAAGTTATTGATACCTATGTTTATAAAGTAGGATTACTGCAATTACAGTACAGCTTCACAACAGCAGTAGGACTGTTTAAATCGGTAGTTGGTCTCATCCTTGTGATTATAACTAACCGTATTGCCAAAATGGTTGGTGAATATGGTGTGTGGTAGGTATTGCTAATAATTTGTGTTCAATATTCATTTTTAAAATCAATCCAAATAGACCTTGATTTTTATGAACAAAGGTGGTATTTATGAGAAAAATTCGTTCAAACGATATCTGGTTCGATATAATTAATTATATATTAGTGTCAATAATTGCATTAATTATGATTTATCCATTTTGGAACAGCTTTATATATTCCTTGAGTGATCCGAAGACAGTAATAGGGAAGCAGCTTTATTTTTTGCCAAATTCATTTTCCATTGAAAGTTATGTTAAGGTATTGCAACAGAAATTTTTGCACACCGGTTATAAAAATACAATATTTGTAACTGTAGTCGGTACAGTAATCAATCTTTTCATGACAATTCTAGCTGCATACCCTCTTTCTAAAAGAAATTTAAAATTTAGAGCACCTATAACATTTTTCATTTTTTTTACAATGCTATTTGGAGGAGGTCTAATTCCAACATATATTATCGTTCAAAGAACAGGGCTGATAGATTCCCTTTGGTCATTAATAGTGCCCAATGCAATGAGCGCTTACAACATGTTTTTGATGAGAAATTTCTTCATGAGCATACCTGAAGAAATGGAGGAGTCTGCTAAAATAGATGGAGCAAGACAATTAAAAATACTTGCTTACATAATACTACCAATATCCATGCCAATTCTGGCTACACTAGCTCTGTTTTATGCAGTTAGCCACTGGAATGAATTTTTCAAGTGTATTATTTATATTAATGATACCAGGAAATGGGTAATTCAGGCGGTTTTAAGAAGAATTATTGTGCAAAAACAGGATTACTTTGATGATCTTGACAGTATAAAAGGTGCAATTGATATAAGTAATCCAGCTTATAGAAATGCTATAATTATGGTTGCGGTAATCCCAATTGTTCTTGTTTACCCTTATCTGCAAAAATATTTTGTGAAGGGGGTGATGGTTGGATCGATCAAAGGTTAGGTGCGACATGGTAAGTCATATAGGTAATGTCTTCAATGTCTTTCACGATCTTTTTAACATGCCGAAAATCTATTGTTCTACAGGAGTAACCATGCAACAGTTTTAAATACAACTGTTAGCATGTACCATTGAAATGATTATCGTAACCGGATCATAATGTAGTCTAATAATGTGTTATAACTGAAATAATTAAGAAAGCTTAAAAGATGGGAGGAGGTAAATCTTATGAAGTTGGTTAAAAAAGCGTTATGTGTTTTTATGTGTATGATTTTCCTGATTGGAATGGTATCATGTGTAAGCACAGGCAAGGAAAAGGAAGGTACCGAAGGAGACAATGTATCAATTAATACAAATGAAGTTCAGCCCCAAATAGCTGAAATTAGATTGTTGCAAGGTCTTTCATCACAACAAATTCCTGATATGAGTCAAAGTGATTTTATTTCAGAATTGATTGAAAAAAAGTTGAATATTAAAATCGTGTCAAGAACATTTGTACCCTATGAAGATCTTGATAGCAAAGTTAGTCTTATGTTGGCATCGGGTGATAAAATGCCTGATCTGTTTCAGGTAACAGATTTAGGCATAATGGATAGTATGGTTGAGGATAACATTGCTTTACCGATGAATGAATTGATGGAGAAATATGGTACTAATTTGATGAATTCTATAAAAGAAGACTATCATGCGGTCTTCGAAAGAAATGGAAAGATATATGGAATTCAAAACAGGAACAATCCTCATGCTTTTGTAACACAGATAAGAAAAGATTGGCTTGATACATTAGAGCTTGATATACCAGTAACGTTGGGTGAATTTTATGAGACTGCCCGTGCGTTTACATTTAATGATCCTGATCGAAATGGTGAGGATGATACCTATGGTATTGGAGCTTGGAACAATTTGTGGAGTACAGTTGGTTTATGGTTTGGAGCCTATGGGGCACAGCCTGACTGCTGGTATGAGGAAGAAGGACAAATAGTTCTTGGAGAGACTAAACCGGAAGTAAAAGATGCATTAAGGTTTATGAACAAAGTTTATACAGAAGGTCTGATGCATCCGGAAGCATTAATTCATACTCGCCAGCAACACAATAGCCTGCTTTGGCTTAATGGCAAGCTTGGAATTCAAAATCTAAACTACGCTACACTTGAAGAGGGTAATGGAAACTACGAGAACTTTAAGGCCAACAATCCTAATGCCTTGAGAATAGCCATTCCACCACCAATTGGTCCTAATGGTCATCAGGCAGCGGTTGTACAGTATGCGCCTACAGAAGGAGAATACTGTTTCATTTCCAAAGATTCAAAACATCCTGAGAAGGTAATGGAACTACTAGATTACCTTGCTACTGAAGAAGGTTATATACTGACATCATACGGCATCAAAGATGAGCATTTTCATGTTGATGAAAATGGAACATACCGTATTAAAGAAGATTTTGTCAGCAAACAAGTTGAGTTGGGACTTCTTACCTTTGTAAGGATATTCCAGAAGCCACAGATTACCTATGATGTATCACCTTTAATCAGGCAAGTTATTAAAGACTATGCTGATAATAATTGGCATTATGTAAGCGCTCTGTATGAACAAACAGAGTCTATGCTAAGGTATTCTGTAGACTTGCAAAACATCCGTGATCAGTTTTTTATGAAAGCGATATCAGGTGATTTAGATATTGACATGGGGTATGAAAATTTCATTAACTCATGGATGAGAGCTGGAGGAGAACAGGTAATAAAGGAAGCAAATGATCTTTATCTGAAGAAAGAGAACAAATAAGTTCTAGTAAGCAACAGAAAGGTTGCATTGGATACTATCTTGTTTTATTAATTAAAAGCTCGGGGGCACCCTTGCCCCGCCCGATTTTTACAGGGAACGTTATAATTCTACACAGTGCATCTTTCAAAGTCCACTAAAGGTAAAACTGACGGCTTACTAATGAGCCGTCAGTTTTATAAGAATACTTTACATTGTGATTATAGCATTTACGAAATAAATTTATTCATACTTATCTTAAGTTGCGTTTGTTTAAGTAAAAAGTCTATAAGGAGAAAACTTATGAAATATGCTGTAGAATCACCAATTACAAATTGCTGGAAAAAAGTAAAAGCTAAAAAGATTAGTGTGGAGCATATAAATGTTTTTACAGGAAAAGAAGGTTATGCTTATAGTCACCATGCACAATTAACCTCTATTAATGGAAAGCTTATTGCTACATGGTCTTGTGGGTTTAAAAATGAAGATGATCCCGGACAAAAAATGGTGATGTCAACTTCTGATGACAAAGGAGATACTTGGAGCGATGCATTTCCTGTAGTAGATTGTAAACCGGGTAAATATGCAGATGCCATTATTACATCCATGGGCATAAGGAAATTTAATAACAAGCTGATTGCCTATTATGGTTCATATGAATACTCAGATAAAGCTTTGATCAAGGATTCAAGCCCTCCTGAAAGAATCCCGATAGGCAAAAGATTATGGCCGGCAGATGAGGATTTTTGGTCATTTGGGGAAAAGGCAGAAATTATTGTATCGGATAATTTGGGAGCAACCTGGTCTGAGCCGGTTGGATGCATTGAAGGGTTTATACCCAATATGCCTCCTGCAGAGCTAAAAAGCGGACGATTGATTATTCCGGGGCACCTCCTGTTTCCTTATACAGATGATGCTGAAGGAATTTCAGGGTGGAAAAAGACAGGTATATATGGATTGTCAGAAGATTTTATTGATGGACCTGGACGGTTTCAAAGGGAATTAAAAAGAAGGGGTTTATCACATGGTTTTTGCGAAGCTTCCTTTTATCAGACTGATGATGAGGTAATACATATGATGCTTAGAACAGCAAAGGAAGCAGGTCTTCTTGCGGTAACGGAAAGCTATGACGATGGGGAGACATGGAGCGACCCTGTTTATACCGGGTTTAGTGACTGTGGAAACAGGTTTCACTTCGGAAGACTCCCAGACGGTAGATTTATTGCAGTAAGCTGTCCCGAATATATGAGTCCGAGAACACCTTTAGTTGTTCAGATCAGTAACGATGGTACGATATTTGACAAACACTTTATTATTGGTGAAGAACAAATAAGAAAACCACGAATGCCTGGAAATATGAAGGGTGGTAGATATGGTTATCCGGTATATCATATTATGGAGGATAATATGTATGTTATATATTCAACCTGTAAAGAAGATATTAATATTTGCAGGTTTTGCCTTTCATCTTTGTGTTAATCAGAAATAGCGAGGGGTGAATAGCTGTGAACAATGATGGCTTGTTCCAAAAGAAATTGAGAATGTTCTGTGAATACTGAAATGTTTTATTTAAATGCAAGTATTGATCAGAAAAACAAAGAAAGGATTTTTTATATGCATAAACCAAATATTTTTGTTTTAAGCGTATTTTGAAGGATGTATTGCGTAGAATTATTATGTTATATTCAGTAGGATGGTGATATTAGTGTATACTTCAGAATGGAATAATAAGCTGGGTGATCTTTCGAAAATAATTACAAAACATATTTTTTTTAATGATCTAAAAATTACGCTGTTAGATGCGATATCTGCACTACATCCTATAAACTGGAGTGTGCCTACGCATCAGCACCCTTGGTTTGAGTTTAATTATATTTCCCAAGGAACTGTCTATACGACTTTAGAAGGTAAAGAGTTTGCGGTCAAAGCTGGGGAGTATTTCCTGATTCCTCCGGGCAGAGTGCATAGTCACAGGAATTACAAAAGTATAGGTGATGATGGACTTTGCCTGAGATGGAAGGCTGAAAGAATATGTCTTTCAATTGAGAATGAAGGAGTGTCGGGAATTGCAGAATCACTTATAAGAAATCTGTCTGAATCTCGTCCATATGCTGTAAAGATTGAAATGCATAAATTTATACAAGCTATAAGGAATAAATCAGAGATTCAAATTCAGCTTGAATTTATTAAGTGGTTAGTTTATTTAAGTAATTTGATGAATGAAGGGGATATAGGCAAGGTTGCGTTTGATAACCGGGATACCATCCTTACCCAGCAGGTTCTCTTATATCTTTTGGAATACTATGATCGTGAACTTAAGGTTCAGGAAATATCTGATGCTCTCAATATAAGCTACCGACATATTGCAAGAATATTTAAAAGAGATACTGGTCAAACAATAATTGAAAAATTAAATGAAATTAGGATAGAAGAAGCAAAAAAGCTTATTCTGAATACAAATATGCTTATTCACACTATAGCATACCAAACCGGCTTTAAGAATGAATTTTATTTTGCCAACATTTTCAAAAGGCACACTGGATTAGCTCCATCACAATACAGGATGCAAAGCCAATCTTCGGTTTAAAACATACAAAGATGGTAGCCTTTTCAATGCGGATTTAACAACATAATATGCGGACGAAAGCGTGACATAACATTTGAGAGTAGAAATAGAGATATAAACTGTGGTATTATTTAAGAAAGTGGTTAGAAGTTTTGCATTAAGAGAGGAGTTTTAAAATATGATCAGAATTGGAATTGTAGGGTATGGAAATCTTGGAAGAGGTGTTGAAAGTGCAATATCACAAAACCCGGATATGAAGCTTGTTGCAATATTTACAAGAAGGTCACCTGATGCGATTAAACATAAAAATGCATTGGTAAGTGTATTGCAGGTTTCAGAGGCTAGACGCATGAAAGATGATATTGATGTCATGATTCTTTGTGGGGGTTCAGCAAAGGATTTGCCCGAACAAGGTCCTTCTTTTGCAAAAATGTTTAACACGGTTGACAGTTTTGATACCCATGCAAAAATCCCCGAATATTTTGATATAATGAACCAAGTTACAAGCTCTTCTGGCAAAATTGGAGTCATATCTGTAGGCTGGGATCCAGGCTTGTTCTCCATGAACAGAGTGCTTGGGGATGCAGTAATGCCTCAAGGTGTGGGTTACACTTTCTGGGGAAGAGGAGTGAGTCAGGGACACTCTGATGCAATAAGGCGAGTAAAAGGAGTAAAAGCTGGTGTACAATATACTATTCCCATAGAAGACGCAATTCAAAAAGTAAGGAATGGAAAAAATCCAAATCTAACTACCCGAGAGAAGCACATCAGGGATTGCTATGTTGTAGCTGAAGATGGTGCAGATAGAAATGACATTGAAAATGAAATCAAAAACATGCCTAACTATTTTGTTGATTATGAAACAAAGGTAACTTTTGTTTCGGAAGAAGAGTTAAGGAAAAATCATTCTGCTATGCCACATGGTGGATTTGTCATTCGCAGTGGAAATACAGCAGACAATAGCAAGCACTTAATTGAATTTTCAATTAAGCTTGACAGCAACCCTATGTTCACATCCAGTATACTTGTTGCATATGCTAGAGCTGCATACAGATTAAATAAAGAAGGACAAAGTGGAGCAAGGACTGTATTGGATGTACCGCTAGGCTATTTATCAGCGAAGTCGCAGGCTGAACTTAGAAAGGAATTACTGTAATTTTAAGCTCCTTATGGTACGCTTAAGATCAAACCTCGAATTGACTTTTTTGCAGATAATATTATAATAGGACTAACATGCCGAAAGATATTGAAGATGAAAACAGTATAAAATGTAGAACGGATATGGGGGCAAGTGTTTTGCAAAAGAGTAGCATCATGAAAGTCAAGGGAGCATCTGTTGCAGTTTTAATTTCTTTATTCTATTCATTGGTTTATATGGGTAATGGAGCTTTTACTTCATATGTAGGTCTTTATTATTCAAGTATAAATTTAAGCAATTCCCAAATTGGGCTGGTTACATCTATTAGTGCAGCTGTTGCACTGTTGATGCAGCCTATATGGGGATCATTAAGCGACAGGGCACGTTACAAAAATAATGTATTGTTAGTGTGTCTAGCTATGGCAGTAGGTTCTATATGGCTGATGCCTCTAAGTGGTAATCGCCTTATTCTTTTGGCAGCTACAACAGGAATTTTCTTTACCTTTCAAACTGCAATAAAGCCATTAAGTGATACAATTACTCTTGAGCTTGCAGATGAAGGTAATTTTAAATTTTCCAAGATAAGAACTGTAGGTTCTTTAGGTTATGCTATAATGGCAGGGATTGCCGGAAAGATATTTGCATCCGGAATTGACCGTATTTTTTTAGTATTTTCTATTATGACATTTGGTGCATTGCTGCTGGCCATTTTCATACCGCCTGTTAAAGGGCATCAGAACAAAAAGAAAAGGGTAAATCCTATACAAATTTTTAAAGATAAAAAACTGACATATATATACATTTATTCTTTTATTGTAGAAACAACTCTTGGTTTCTTTTATGCCTTTCACGCGGTTTACAGTAAAGAAGTGGGTATAAGCACTGAATTAATAGGTGTAGGCATTATGGTAGGCTCCTTGAGTCAGTTTCCTTTCATGATTTTCTTCGATAAGATATACAAAAAGTTTGGTATCGTAAATATTTTACTGTTTTCCGGTGCGATCCATGCCATAAGGTGGCTTTTGTACAGCACGGCACTTACTTCTAATACCATAATTCTCATATGGGTGATGCATGGAATGTGTTACATTGTATTTTACATGTGCCTTGCACAATATGTAGGATCTAATGTAATAAAGGAGCTCAAAGCCAGTGGTCAAATGATGAATGCAATTTTAGTTTCTGGTTTAAGCAAGATTGTTGGCGGCTCGTTGGGTGGGTTATTAGCTGATGCTTTTGGGTTAAAGTATACTTTTTTTATTAACTTTCTGGTGACTACAGCTGTTGTAGTGGGTTTCCTCATAGTTGTGAGAACTTCGCCATTATTTAAGAGAAGAAAAGGTGGATAAGGAAAACTCACCTGCCCAATTATAGCAGGAACTTTTTTTAAGTTTTATCGTCAATTAAATAATAGTACTTATTATACTACAGCGACACAAACATTGATTCTTACTCAAAATCGGAGGTTTTGAAATGGAAATACAACCATTGAAGGAATATAAACCACCAAGATACCCTGATAAAACCATAGTGCACTTGAATCCTAACTTACTAAAAAAAGTACCCGAAAGATGGAAGGGAAATGTTAGGGTTGGAGTTGCGTTATCTTCTTTGATTGCTATGATGCTTACAGCCTGTGAGCAAAACTTACCGTATAATGCAGGAAATAATGGAACAGGTCTGAAAGCAGAAGGATTAAGTACCGAAGAAATCACAGGAGAAAAGGCATTTGTAGCTCCTCTTTTTATACATGGAGACGGTCGAGGAAGTTATGGCTGCATGTCAATTGCACCTCCGGCATTCCTTTCTGAAGAAGAGGCTTTTGAGGTAGTACAGGAAGAGGCAGAAAGACTGGAACTGGAATTTCAAAAGGATGGAAAGGTATTGTCAAATATTGATATACCGATTACAGATATCTTTAATTTTGAAAGATTAGAAGAAAAAAATGATTCAATTAAGTTGCTGGATACAGAAAAAGGTTCATTACAGCTGGATGGATATAACGAGGAGAATAAAATCGGGTTCGAGTTTATATCCAAGAATGATTTTGTGAGCTGGCACAAGGAAAAGAATAGATGGGCTTCGGTAGAGAGCTATAATCTTATCCCCGCAGCCGAAACACTAAAGAAAGGTTTGGAAGATAATTCTGAAGGTAATACAATTGGTATATTCTATGACCCGATGATTTTTTCTGAAAGTATCAATAAAAAATATGATGAAAAATTTCATGAGCTTAGGGAAGATAAAAAGCTTACTGAGGAGCAGAGTAATGCCGAGCGGAGAAAACTATATGATAGTTATGAGATGGAGCTTAAGCAAACAGCTGAAGAAGAATTAAGGGAGCAGGTAAAAGATTTTTTAAATTGGCTGAAAGCAGAAAGTATTATATAAAAGGAGACTAATATGCATTACACACTCCATTTGACTAACAACTGCAATATGGCTTGCCGGTATTGCTATGTGGATGGTTGCAATATTCAAAACATGACTTTTGAAACTGCGAAACAGGTTATTGATAAAGCAGCCGAAGAAAAGCAATCTACCGGGATTATTTTTTTTGGAGGAGAACCCCTGCTCCACAAAGACTTAATTTACAAAGCTGTTGAATACGGAAAGTGGAAGGAGCAGCATGAGGAGTGTTACCTGCATTATAAGATAACAACCAATGGTTTACTACTCGATAAAGACTTCCTTGACTTTTCCGAAAAGGAAAATGTATTTGTTGCGCTTAGTCATGATGGCATAGAAAAGGCTCATGATTATAACAGGGTTGACAGAGCGGGTTGCGGTACATTTGCTGCATTATTGCCCAAAATTGATATGTTGCTTTCTGTGAGACCGTATGCACCTGTACTGATGGTGATAACGCCTGAGACGGTGCAGTATTATGCAGAGTCGGTGGAATTCCTATATAAATGTGGTTTCAGATATCTGATATGTTCTTTAAACTATGCAGGAAACTGGACAAAAAGAAATTTAGAGGAACTTGAGAGTCAATACAATAAGCTGGCAGACTTTTACATGCAAAGGACACTTGCTGAGGAAAAATTCTACTTAAGTCCGTTTGAAGTTAAAATAAGCTCACACATTAATAAAGATACATATTGCCATGAGCGGTGTGAGTTGGGTAAAAAACAGCTATCTGTAGCTCCTGACGGCACACTGTACCCCTGTGTGCAGTTTGTTGGCGAGCCCCAATACTCCATTGGTCATTTAAATACAGGAATAGATGAAAAACGCCGGAATGAGCTTTTTAGCATTAATGAGCAGGAAAAGGATGTTTGTACCGACTGTGCAATTCGTTTACGTTGCAACCACCACTGCGGATGTATGAATAAGCAGGCTACCGGTAGTATTGAAAAAGTTTCTCCGGTGCTTTGCGCTCACGAGCGTATGCTTGTGCCCATTGCCGACAGGATAGCAGAAAAACTCTTTAAAAGACGAAATGCAATGTTTATACAAAAACATTACAATGAATTATATCCAATAATATCTATGATTGAGGATAAAACCAATTAACCTTTTTAATTAACCTTTTAAAAAGATTCATGATTCATTATATGTAACTACCCGGGAGGTTGCTCACCAGCGTAGCCATGGGGAACATGGAGACAGTTTGGGTGCTTTCACAACGTGGAAGCAAGCGAAGAACCGTTCCCATGATGCGGTAGACATTCTACATAAGAATGGTCTACGAATATTAACACCATAACACGGCGTAGCAAACAGAACAGGCTGTTTTTAAGTATTGATGCTTATATTATTATCTGATACAGTATTTTTGTTGTGTGTTAATGCAGTTTGTAGTTGATAATATATAAATATGGGGGGTTTAATAATGAAATTAGTTGCACTTTCACTTTTTGGTCTAACTTATGCTTTGTTGCTGATTTTTCCTAAAATTAGGGCTTACATAGCGCTTGCGTCTGCTTCAATTTTTGTAATTTTGGGAATTCTGCCGGTTGGAAAGGTCTTTAGTACTGTCGACTGGAATGTTATAATGATGATTGCGGGTACAATGGGGATTGTTTCATTGTTTGTCGAATCAAAAATGCCAGCCCTGCTCGCGGATCTTATTATTGAAAAAACTCCGAATGTTAAGTGGGCAATAGTATCACTTGCGCTATTTGCAGGATTTATTTCTGCCTTTGTGGATAACGTTGCTACAGTTCTTATGGTTGCACCAGTTGCTATGGATATTTCAAAGAAACTAAAAATTTCTCCGGTTAACAGCTTAATTGCCATTGCAATTGCATCAAATTTGCAGGGAGCTGCAACGTTAGTAGGGGATACGACTTCCATTCTTTTGGGAGGACATGCAGATCTTACATTCCTAGACTTTTTCTTTTTTAGAGGAGAGTTTGGAATGTTTTGGATTGTACAAGCTAGTGCAATAGCATCTACTTTTGTACTTTTACATTTATTCAGAAAAGACGATCAGCCAATAAATGTTTCTGATAGAACAGAGGTTCATGATTATTTTCCCACTGTTTTACTTGTGGGTATGGTAGTATTGTTGATAATCGCGTCGTTCCTGCCTAACATGCCCAAAACCATTAATGGAATTATATGTGTTGGTTTATTTGCTATAGGCTTATTGAGAAGTTACATAAAAAACAAAGATTTACAGGTATTTAAACGTGCATTTGACGATATTGATTTCTTTACTATTCTGCTTCTTGCAGGGTTGTTTGTAGTTATAGGAGGCATTACAGAAGCAGGCGTTGTAAAAGATATAAGCAACTTTTTTGTTAAGGTCAGTAAAGATAATATATTTGTAGTTTATACACTTATTGTTTGGGCACCAGTATTGTTTTCAGCCTTTATTGACAACATACCCTATGTGGCAACCATGCTGCCCGTAGTAGGCGGAATAGCAAGTATATTAAATGTCGAGCCTTATCTTTTGTACTTTGGACTTCTTTCAGGTGCAACTCTGGGAGGAAATCTAACACCTATAGGGGCTTCAGCAAACATTACTGCTCTTGGGATACTTAGGAAAGACGGGCATGAGGTCAGCGCGAAGCAGTTTATGAAGATAAGTGTTCCATTTACACTAGTAGCTGTAGTAGTAGGCTATGTGCTTGTCTGGTTGATATGGAGCTAGTCCAATTGACCAGACAACCTAAAGGTCGTGGTTTTTGACTAAGCTTTGATAAATTTGTATAAAGGTTATGGTATGAGAAAAAAACTCAGCAGAAAATTTTATAATAGGACAAGCCTTGAAGTTGCCCCAGATCTTCTGGGGAAATTTCTGGTTCATATGGTTAATGGTATTGAGCTGGTTGGTAAAATTGTGGAGACAGAAGCTTACATGGGACCGCTTGACAAGGCAGCACATTCCTATAATAATAGGAGAACAAAGAGGACTGAAGTAATGTTTGGTCCACCAGGCTATGCTTATGTATATTTGATTTATGGAATGTACAGCTGTATGAATATTGTAGCGAATAAAGAAGGCAAGCCACAGGCGGTTCTGATAAGGGCACTTGAACCTGTCTCAAATATTGAGAAGATGGCTTTGCTAAGATATCAGAAAGGTCTTCAGGCTTGCAGCAGTAAGGAAGTGACCAACCTTACCAATGGACCGGGCAAATTATGCAAAGCTTTTGATATAACTAAGTTGGATAATGGCACAGATCTTCTCGAGGATAACCTTTTTTTACTTGACAGCTCTGAAAAGCAAGAGTTTGAAGTAGTATCTACAACACGAGTTGGTATTGATTATGCTGAGGAAGCGATTTCCTATCCATGGCGGTTTTATATAAAGGGAAATAGATTTGTTTCGCGAAAGTAGAAGTGGCATATATGTTGTTTTATAAAAATAGAATGGAAAAATAGATGAAATTAAAGCTGTAGCACTATTTTGTGACGGGGTGTAAAACATGTTCGTTCTTGAGTTATTAAAAGCATTATTATTGGGTGTTGTAGAAGGAATAACCGAGTGGCTGCCCATAAGCAGTACTGGGCACATGATACTATTGGATGAATTTATCAGGCTTTCTGCTTCCGAAGCGTTCAAGGAAATGTTTATTGTAGTTATTCAGCTTGGCGCTATTATGGCGGTTGTTCTGCTCTACTTTCAGAAGCTGAACCCATTATCACCGAGTAAATCAATAAAGGAAAAGAAGGAGACATGGTCTGTTTGGTTTAAGGTTATTGTTGGTATAATACCTGCTGGTGTAATAGGATTATTGTTTGATGATTGGCTTAACGAACACTTATATAACTACCGGACTGTTGCGTTTACGCTGATTTTATATGGAATTTTGTTTATAATTATTGAAAACCGTAACAGATTGCGTACAAAAGCAAAAAGCATAAATTCGTTTAAGAATTTAGATTACATGACTGCTTTTAAAATTGGAATATTTCAGGTGTTGTCCCTAATCCCTGGAACATCGCGTTCAGGAGCAACAATTCTTGGAGCAATCTTTCTTGGTACGTCCCGATCGGTAGCAGCCGAATATTCATTTTTTTTGTCGATTCCGGTGATGTTCGGAGCAAGTGCATTAAAACTCTTAAAGTTTGGCTTTAATTTTACTGGTGAAGAAATTGCTATTCTGCTTATGGGTATGATTGTGGCATTTATTGTATCAATTTTTGCAATAAGGTTTCTTTTGGGATATATTAAAAATAATGATTTTAAAGCATTTGGATGGTACCGTATACTATTAGGTATGTTAGTACTCATATATTTTTATTTTGTTAAATAGAAATGTGGAACGATTTTTAAGGGGGAGTGAATCAAAAACTCGAGGGGCTCCATGCCACCTCCGAGCTTTTGATTTTAAAACTGATATATTTGCCAATAAAGACCTACCAAGCTTTTGTCAGTGAGTTATCTACTTCTTGGCGTAGTGGTTCCCATGTCAAATACATGCCCTTTACCACGCAGTCACGTTTTAATGGTCTGATTTCGTAAGCAATAGTGTCTTCTGATTTTGCTTCTAGCTTGTTAGTAATTTCGTCAATTTCCACTTGGAGCTCATTTTCCAGTTCGATTAGCTGCTGGCGATATGTTTCAACGGTATCTATGGACCGGGCTACGTCTCCGCTTTGTTTAGCCTGTCTACTTAGTCCGCGAAATGTCGTTGCTGCCTTACTCAAGTTGGTAGCGCTTATTGTTTTGCGTCCTAACAGGGCACCTAATACCGTTGAACCTAATGAAACAGCAGTCTGCATTTTTGCATCTCTTGCTTGATCCTTTTCACGCTCAACAGCTTGTTCAGCTTTACGAATACGTTCCTTCAGTGTTTCTAACTTTTTTGAATATGTATCTCTGAGTTTTTCGATTGTTTCATCTCTGGCTTCGCGGGATTCCTGTTGCAGCCGCACTTTAAAGTTTCGCTCGCTTTCCCCTAGACGAGAAACCTTTTTCAAATGCTCATTGCGGTAAAGTAAAAGACTGGAATTGCGAAACAAGTAATCTACAAGACCTGCCTTCCAAGTAGTGTAACTCGTCTTTTTTGTGCAAGCAGGGGGGAGAGAAAGATAAGCAGCTCCTGATACACCTGAGGTTTCGAATGAATCTATATCACAATCCAGAACTTCGCTAAGGTTCCAATCAACAGGAATTAAGCTATCTGAGATGGTGGCAAACCTAAGACTTTCAACCGAGGTTGAAATCCCGTTTTTTTTGTCTTCATAATGGACTGTAACAAGTCCAGTAAGGGCAGCACGATAAACTAATCCATTGCTGCTTCCACGGTATGGTAGGAATACCTGAGTAATTATATCTGGAAGCTTTGGAGAAACGTGCTGTCGCAAGATATCTGTAGTTGTTGTGGTTGCAGATACAGCTGTTGCAGATTTAACTGGTTGGCTAGTGTTATCTGCAGCAGAAGGTGAGGAATCAGTTGATGTTATAGAGCTCCTTTTGGACAGAAGCTGGATCTGAGGACGATGCAGTGGTCCTCGCAGGTATGAGAGACACCATCTGGTTTCAAACAAAACAGGTTGTTCTTCATGAACATTGTTCATAAGGAATACTCTGTTGCTCAGACTTGATAGCAGCTCACCCATCTGCTTACGGTTGAAAGCTTTGTTTGCAGTCAAAGAAGCACCTTCTAGTCCGTCAAGCAGACGATTTTTGTCGCGGTCGGTTTGAAGTCTTCCGATAAACCATGTCCCCATATTAGCTAGTCCTTTATAATCAAGATCCATTGGGTTCTGGGTTGTCAACATGACACCAAGCCCATGAGCTCGTGCTTGTTTTAGCAAAGTAAGAAGTGGCGCTTTTGACGGAGGGTTGGCTACTGGTGGAAAATAGCCAAATATTTCATCCATATATAGCAACGCTCTGAGACTGGATGTCCCTGGTTGAGTACGCACCCAGCTGACCACTTGGTTAAGAACAAGTGAGACGAAGAACATACGCTCTGTATCATTAAGATGTGATATGGATAATATAGAAATTTTAGGCTTACCAGTATCTGAATATAGAAGCTTATCAATGTTAAGCGGATCACCTTGCATCCAAGCAGCAAAGCTGGGAGAGGCCAAAAGGCTATTAAACTTTAGCGCAAGGGTGAAGCGCTCCTTTTCAGGGTAAAAAGAATCCAATGACATGACACCAATCTGGTTAAATGGTGGTTTTTGTATTTGTTGGATTAGACCTGCAAGATCCAGATTCTCACTACACTTCCACGAAGTGAGAAGGATATTGGAGATCAATATATGTTCGCGGCTTTGTATAGGGTCAGCTTCAATTCCGAGCAATCCGAGCAAGCTTGCAGCCGTTCCAGAAGCCAGTTCATTGAGAGCTTCAATGTCATTTTGAATATCAGTAGGCGGTAGAGAAAAAAGCTTCACAATAGATAATGGGTTACCGGCTGTACTGCCAGGAGTGTAAATTTCAAAATCAGCTTTATCATGCATAGCGCGAATCCTTGAGCCGTCCTGTTCCCATTCCGTCAAGCCTTTACGCCAGAGTTTAGCTTGAGCGGCACCATATTCCTCAACCGATAGCTCCTTTCTTTGTGCTTCCTCGGCATTGACCCATGGTGTGAAATCGCTGGGATTAAGCTCTGGAAAAGATAGTAAGAGGTTTGACATATCACCTTTTGGATCAATTACCAACGCAGGGATTCCGTCAATAGCAGCTTCTTCCAAAAGCCCGATACAAAGACCGGTTTTCCCGCTGCCTGTCATTCCCACGCACAGAGCATGCGTTGTCAGGTCTTTTGAATCATAAAGCAAATACTCATCTCTGCGTTTTTTTGTTTCTGGATCGACTGCTTTCCCCAGATAAAAAGCACCAAGTTTTTCAAATTCTTTCATAATGTCCCCCCTAAAAAATTAACTAACCGCCAGCTTACCTGACTATTATTCTTTTTTGCAGGCGGATATTTTTAACGATATTTAAATATGAATTACATGATACAACAACCTCCATAAATGAAGGTTATTGTATCACTCCGGCGGAACTTATGCGCGTGCGACTTTTTTGCTAAAGCAAAAACGCACATGCGCAATTGTATCATGCAATTTATTCGAAATTCATGATACAATAATAACATGGTATGAATTACCAAGTCAAGATTAAAGAAGAATATAGATATTTCGTTAGAAAATCACGTTCACAGTTATATCTCAAGTTATAGAGGGTCTGAATAGAAACAGAAAATCACTGAGCAGAATATTGCTTTACTGTTTCGTTGCCTGTAGAGCCTTAAGGATACTTCCGATTTTGCCAACCATGTCAATTTTTGTGTTATATATAATATGTTTTATTCCTGGTGTTCCCAAAATAGTAATTAGCTTGTCAAAATCGGTATTTGTAAATTTGTCAATTACTTTTCTGAAAGCAGAGATATTCTCAATGTGTGTTTGTAAAGGTTTTACCATGTTGTTGTAATCCTTTTTTTCTTTAATGGCCCTAGCGGCCATAGTACCACTTATCATAGCCTCAACCCCGCCGATACCAATTACATTATCCACTAATCCAGCAGCTCTGCCAACCAGAAATACATTATTTTTTTGAAAGCTTGTGACTTTTCCTATAGTGAAGGCTGGCGGCATAATCAGGTTAAAACAATCAACCGAATCTAGTTTTTCCATTTTAATAAACTTGTAGTATAATTCCTGAGCCTTAAACTCAGGCATACCAATTAAGTAAAGACCAATAACAGCTATATGTGAATTAAACGGAGTAAGCCTAGCATAACCTGTGCCAGCATATTCAGTATTGAAGTAAATTGTAGATGAATTAATATCGAAGTTTCCTGCAACTGTTGATCCTATAATGTAAACCCTGCTCTCGTTCTGCCAGAGCCCCATATCCCGGGCTTCAGTTTCTTTCCCTGTAGCCACAACTACATAGTCGTATTCTTTTGACAATGCTTTATAATCGCCAAGGTAGTTGTAATAAACAGGGATTTTGCCAAGTTTATGCACTAATTGGTTTTCTAGTGAATTCTGAAATTTTCCCCTACTGATTGTGAGCCCCAAAGTACCGGTAATATCTACCTGCTTTCCTGGTGATTTCATCAAAATGCTTTTTGTATCGTTTAATACAGTGAAGTCCACACCGTAATACTGTTTCAAATATTCTCTTGCACCTTTAACCCCAAAGTGATTATAGTACATGTTTGGCCAATAATTGACTGAAGGCCACATCCAGCCAACAGATATGCTTCGTTCAATTAATACAGCATCAATGCCCAGTTTTTCACATTCTATAGCACACGCAAGACCGGCAGGTCCTGCACCAAGTATTGCAACTTTCATGAAGAATACCTCTTTTCACCAAAAACTATTAAGCAGCTTCATTTACTCCAAGAAGTTGCTATGCAGTTATATGGAAAATACTCTTATTATAGTTATTACTATTAGGATTAACTAAATTCAACCTTTTTATTTGCGGAATTTACGGAATTTATGGAGAAAAGGGAGGACTACTAGAGTTATTACGTACAAGAACCATTTTTGCGTATTAATAGTTCTTCAAAAATCTGCTGACCATATGTTTTTCCATTAACTAGAATGAACCCGAAACCGGTACGCAAATATCCTCCATTATCGTAATGGGAAAGTATTGCTCTGTGAAGCTGTGTTTCTCTCGGGAGATCGGATAAATCATCCGGCTTGCTTCCAAAAACCCAGTCAAATGCGGCAGAGTCATTTGTCAGCGTTGGATACAGGTAAAAGTTTTCCTGAAATCTTACAATATTTGAGTTTCCAGAAAGAAGCTTTTGAAGCTGAGCATCAAGGAACCATGTGCCACAATGGAAAGCTTTAAAAGATTTATCAGGGAAATACTTGTTATAAAATTCAATAGCTATATTAAAAGATTCAGCTGTAAGCTCTGGAGTCAATTCCCCGGTAGCGGGAATATGGATTCCCAGTATAGGGTTTCCTTTTTCAAGCACAAGTTGCCAATCTTTTGCTAATAGTCTAATCTTTCTATTTATAGCATAGCTCAATGGGTGAATTGGGTTACCTGTTATGATACCATTTGTTTTATTTAATTCAGATATCCATTTACCATTTTCGTCATATATACCATTGGTACCATTAACCTGACCATCTGAACGAAATTTAACCCCTGCCTCTGAAAGTGCGATTACTCTGTTATCATATATGTTGCGATAAACCTTTATTTTCCCCTTAAATTGATTCAACTCAAACTCAAGACGTCCTAATCTGAATAGCTTTCCATCTAACTGATAGTACCTGAACCAAACAAAATTGGAAAGTCCCCATCTTCCATTTTGTTTGTAGAAGTCGTTCATCCATACATTTAGATAATCCAAAGTTTCTATCAGGTAGTATTTGGGAATTCCTAAATCTTTATAAATCCGCTGCATTCTTGGTATGCCTGAAATAGCAATTATGGCAAAAAACATATCACCTACTGTTTCATCATAGCTTTTCAATGACGGCCATTTTTGTAGAAACTCTTTTGGGTAATCAGCAAGCTCAAATAAAACATAATGACAGTGCCAGACAAGTCTGGACAGTGCTTTATTATTACTAACATTTCTTACAGCGTCTAGTAGTTTAGTGAATACTTCATCTGGAAGCTTCAACAATTCATTCATTTCATATAGGAATGCTTCTTTCAAAAAAGAAATGTCATTGCCTGGATAGGTGGCTTGTGAAAGCTCCCAATCTTTTTGAAATACATCCGAGTGGTTATAAAATTTCAAATCTTGCATAACAACTTTAAAGTCCATGTTTTGTGTGTCACACTTCCATTCTATATAGAATAATCACATTATAACTATGAAAGCAGATAACTTCAATATGTAACTAGTGAATCTCAAATCTGCTTTTTTAAAAAAAGTTATGATGATATAGTGTAGCAACAAAACAATTGGCTTTATTTTTACAGAAAACTCGGTGAGTGGAATATAAAAATGCGTGAAAAAAACAGGATGTTTTTTTAGCTTTATGCGCCACGGATGGCGCATATAAAGTGTTAGCATTTTTATATTCCAAGAACCGTTAGTTTTCAAAAAATAATTAGCCTGTTCTGTTGCTACACTATATCATTCATAACAATCAAAAAATAGATTGAAGTAGTGAATTCTTAAATTTCTTTTTGATTCTAATAAAAAACTCCGAAGGTATAAGACCCTTCGGAGCTTTTTAAGAGTGCCCTGTCTGAGCACTGCCATATTATTCATAAATAACTATTGTATCAACCTTTCCGCGTTCGTCTAGTGGAGCATTAAGGTAAACTGAAACCTTTCCAAAGGTTCTGGTAGTATCAATGTTATCTATACCTTTAAGTGCAAATGAACCTAAATTTGTTCTAAAGTATATATTTACATCCTCTTTGAACGGATAAATAACATCGTTGATTCTTATACGTCTGCTGTCTACTGCTTGAACTTCTGTAGCCTGCACTACGGGACTTATCCAGTTCATAATACTTTCAACAGCTCCTCCAACAAATTTTACCTTGACCACCGAGCCAAACTCACCGGACACATTTACTTGTGAATAATAAGTATATTGATTACCATCAATAAGCATATCTACTACTGAATAGTCGGGTGTTTGTGTAATTTCAGTGATTACTGCATATTTATACTTTTGGTCATACATATCATTTAGCAAAATGAGATTAATGTCATCAAACTTACCCACTTGATTCATGCAAATAATTTTGCCTTCTTCTATAGTGCCGTGAGGAAGCTCCTCCCAATTAAGAAAATCAAATTCTGCATCTCCATAGCCGAGTGAGTTAACGCTATTAATAATTGTTACATTATCAGTTACAAAATTATTGTCAATCATACGGTCGTTCTTGTTAATGTTATATTCTTTCCATTTACTGATAAGAGGAACAGACTTAAGTGTAACTATTATATCCTCTACATCAGGGTGTGGATCGAGGTCGGTTTTTGTAAAGGTTACTAGAGTACCTTTTTGTGAAGCAGGATTACTGTCAGCTTTGTAGGTAGCGGTCAATCCGTTGGTATGAAGTAATTTAACATAATACAATGTTTCGCCATAGTCTTTGAGGTCAGTAGATATTGTTTGACTCGAGTTTACAACATACGCATAGTTTGATATATCATCTTCTGGTGTATAAACTATGTCAACAACCTTGCCATCATATCCGAGCAGCACTTTCACCTTGTCATTTATTCTGAACGCATTCGTCGTATTAGTAATCTTGGAATAATCCATTTCACTGCTTAAGTCGTATTCTGTATTGTCAATTTTGACGCTGCGCGGTGACAATTTATTTGGTAGGATACCCGTGATTATACCATCAATGGTTTCGTCCAGAACAAGAATGTATTTGGTTGTATTCCTAAAATCAGATACTTCATATATAACATTATTATCTTTAATATCAGAAACCTTGATAATTTCGCCGTTTTTCAATATTTTGGACGAAGTCAGACTTATATCTCCGATTTGCTTCATTGTATGATTGAAGTTCACAGCAATTTGCGGTTTGCTAAATACAGGATCCACTAAAATTGCATACTCATATCCAGTTCCCTCATTTGTGTCAGCAAAAAGCATAGATGTATTTACCTGAAGTATGTTCTTAAGGCAGTCGACGCCGGACAATTTACTTCCATTATGGTAATATGTTAAGTTTGGAGAAAGTAGCATTGACTTTGGAACTATGTCGGTATATGTAATGCGATTGCCTACTATACTGTCAATAGTCAAGCCTGTTAAAGTGCATAACTCCTCATTAACTCTTACTATTTTATCTTCTTTAATAAACACATTATATTTCATTCCCAGTTTGGGAGTTGTGTCTTCTGGAAAATACAACAAACCTTTGTCGGTTAGAGTTTGTGTATTTGTGAGCCAAGAAGAGGTATCCTTTGTTTCTAAAACAATTATTTCTTCCTCTGAACCAACATCATCCGGCTTATAAATATCAATAACTTTATTTTCGCGGTCTAGGACAGCTACAACTTTGTCTCCAATTTTGAATTTTGGCGGTGAAGCTTTGATTTTGTTCAAATCCATAAACCTACTGAATTCATAAGTCTGCCCATTAATACGGATTGATCTGGGTGCCAGAGAGTTTGGAAGTATTGCATCAATTTCTCCTTCTGCTTTTTTATCAACCACCAGTACATACTGATTTGTTCTTAAAAGATCTGAAATCAGATAAGCAATATCATTTTCTCTTATTTCAGAAGAACTTATAATTTCACCATTTCGAATTATCTGAAAGTTACTTAAATTTATATTTCCAATTTTGCCACTCAATGGGTTATAGTCTTTAGCAATTTCGGGATTACTATATACCGGGTCAACCAAGACAGCATACTCATAAAATGTTCTGCTTGGATTATAAGCAAAAATAATTGTAGTATTAATTGCGATTATATCATCCAAATTATCATAATTTACCTTTATACCATTATGATAATAAACAATATCATCAGGAAGTGGCATTGTACCTGTTTGAATAAACTTCTTATATGTTATTGTTTTATTTGCAGAATCAAGTACAGCTATTTTATCAAGTTGTCTAAGCTTGTAAAAAACCTTAACTATATTGCCTGAATCTATAGAAACTGCATATTGACTGCCAACCTCCAATACCTCACTGGTATCTTTAAGAATAAAAGTACCTTTATCAGTTGTTATTTGATTGGTTGAGAGGCTATCAGATATAGTAGAGTCAACCAGTACTATACATTCAGTGTAAAGCCCGGTTGCATCGGCAAAGGTTTTAGTGTCAGCTCCAGCTGCTTTTACAGGAGTGGTTAAAAGTCTGTCAAAGATGACAGCGGCTATCCAGCGAGGGACCCCATCATTTATACGAAGCTCAATTCCTTCGGTAAGTCCAAGCTCAGCCATCTTGCTAATATAGTTAAAAGGCCAGGAGCCGGATAGATCCTGCTCCGAATAACCAAGAGCTTTTACTATTCCGGTGCATATTTCAAGGAAAGAAATATTACCTGAAGGATTAAAAGTGCCATCAGGTCTTCCCGTAATATATCCTCTGTCAACTGCTGCATTAATATATCCTGTTGACCAATAATTCACCGGAATATCGGTAAAAACAGTCGCGCCTATGAGAGCTTTTGCAGTTTTCTCCAAGTTGGATGCGGTAATTATTATTTTTGCAAAGCCTTCTCTTGTAAGCAGGCTATTGGGGTTAAACATGCCGTTTTCATCTCCGGCCATAATACCAAGCTTCTCCAGCCTATCCAAAGCACTTGCGTACACTTCGGTAGATGGAACATCTGCAAACTCTGCAAATGTGCTTGTGCTTAAGGTTAATATCATAATAACCATTAAAAATATCGAAATAAATCGTTTCACTATGCATTCCTCCATTTGTTGTTAACTTCAGGTCTTAAGACCCGTATATCCTTTGCGTTCAATTATTTTGTAAAAAACTTATTACTGCCTTCTTAAAGCTTCAATTGGTGGTACTGTAGAGGCTGATATTGCAGGGTAAACTCCAAAGAGAAGCCCGGATGAAAGTGCTACTACGGTAGCAATTTTAATCGCGTTGATACTTACTGCAGTATCAAAACCGAGATTTTCAAAAAGGCCTAGACCCCATACACCTGAAACAACTCCTGCAATTGAGCCGATAATGCTTACATAAAGAGCTTCCAAAAGAAACTGTAAGAGAAGATCTCCCTGTTTTGCACCTACAGCACGTCTTAGTCCTATTTCCTCAATACGCTCACTTACTGCTACCATCATAATATTCATTATTCCAAGTCCGCTTACAAGAAGAGAAACAGCGGCAATGCCTCCTAAAAGGAGCGTCATGACCTGGTTTGCGTTGCTCGCTTCCTCAACAAGCTGGTTAAGGTTTGTAATTGTTACTATGTCGTCTCCCATAAATGGAAGATTAGAAGATGAGCTCGAGCCTCCATAAGGCATAGACGAAGAAACCATTACAGAACCTGATGCAGCAGCTTTTAGCATCATTTCTTCCCTTACTATTTGCCCTCCGTCTGAGGGATCGGTAGAAATGGGTCTATCCTGATCCAAACCTAGCTTGTTTTTTATAATCCTGCTTAGCTGAACAACTGCAAGGTCAGCTTCAATGCTGGTAGGTGCTTTTCCCCAGATTTCCGCTACTGTTCTTTTATCAGCAATCTTAAGAGCAGTAGAATAGGGTACTACTATTTTATTGTCAATATTATCAGCACTACCGTTTCCTTTTGCTTCAAGCACTCCAATAATCCTGTAAGTTGTTCCATTAATGGTAAGCGTATATCCAACAACATTACGACCGCCTAGTAAACCTGTTGCAATGTTGTATCCTAATACTGCAACAGGTGAACGCTGCTTTACATGTAATTCTGTAAAAAAGTGACCAGCGATTAAATCATGATCTCTCACACTGGGAAAAACGCTGTTTGTGCCTAATACGTCTACGTTTCCCATTGCTCTGCGCCATTTCATCATTGCTTTTGTGTTAACGATAGGTGTGGCAACTTCAAGACCGTCCACCCTTTCAACAAGCTCATCTGCATATTCAGGATCTAACTCCAGCGAAGCATGATGAACATGAATTTGAATCACATTTTCACCTAGACTTTCAAATTGTTCCACAACAGCTTGCTTGGCACCTTCACCAATCCCCATAAGACTGACAACCGATGCAACACCTATTACAACTCCCAGTATGGTTAATGCAGATCTCAATGGGTTGGATAAGATACCGTGTATAGCCACCTTTGCGGTAAACCAGAATCTTATAAAAATACTAAAAAACTTTTTTATAAAGCCCATTTTTAAACCTCTCTCTATAAATCATTTTGAACCATCTAATAGTATTACAGTGTTAATTTTATCTATATTATCAGCATTTACCTGCCTGACTTAAAACAACTACGAAGGCTTCAGTGCGTTATTTTAAGTCAGGATAATTTTAAGAATTAACGCTATAGTAATAATCAGTGCTACGAGAATATTTTACTTACTATTCTCTTCACCACCACCACCACCATCATCATCGTCGCCAGGAGTTGAAGGTAGTAATCCACCTGTATCCTTAATATGTTGGCTTGGCAATAGATCAGCGCTGCTGCCTGTTACAACAAGCTCTCCCTCGTTCAGTCCACTTTTAACTTCGGCATATCTATCGTTCATAAGTCCAAGACTAACTTCTGTAATTCTTGGGATTTCGTTTTCATCCAATATTTCGACCATGGGTTTAGAATCATCTTCAAATATTGCTTCTAGTGGTATCAATAAAACATCCTCGGCACTTCCAGCATCAATAAATGCCTTTGCCTGCATACCCGGTCGAAGCTGTGAACCACCTTCTACTTTTATTTCAACCTGGAACTTAGCGATTCCGTTAACATCTCTACCCATAGTGGATACATTTCCAACTTCTCCATTAAAAGATTCGCCTGGCAAAGCATCAACTGTCACCTTTACTGGAGCCCCCTGTTTTACGTTAAGTATATCTATGTCATCTACCTGTGTCCAAATCCTCATGTCCTTAACGGTATAAAGATATCCAATCCATTCGCCGGGCATTGCGGTCTCACCGACTTGTTTATGGAATGCCGCAATTATACCATCCATAGGTGCTTTAATTTCAAGCTGGGTTTTTTTTGTGTTAAGATCATCAAGGTCCATACGAAGTTGTCTAATTTCATTTATTTTCTGCTGGAAAAGATCTTGGATATCTGTTCCGGACATTGTCAGAATTGGGTCACCTTCACTTACAACCGAAAGGTTATTGGTATGAAGCTCTGTAACTATTGCCTTTACTGTGGTGTTCATTAATCTGCTTTCATCAGCATACCTAAGAACTTCTGCTTCATTATTTAATCTCAGCTCGTTTCCATCGTCGTCAGTTACTATCATTGATGCTTTCATGCCCGGCTGTACGAGCCCTGGGTTATCTCCACTTAATGTAACTTCATATACAAACCCTGATGCAAATTCATCGCCTGGGTTTTTATGCATAATTCGATTTGGATTTTTCTCGGTGATAACAGCTTCACAGCTATCGTTAAAATATGAAAAATCAAGAGTCACCTTTTGACCAAGTTCCAAATTATCAAATTCTGCTTTAAAGGTATTGATTTTAGCTATGAATTTTGAATCATCCACAACTAAAGCAATAGATTGACCTAATTCCAATTCTTTACCCTGTTCAACAGTAAGATTCATTATGCGCCCGCTAATAGGGGCATAAATTGTTATTCCTCTTGAAGGATTCAGATTATCAATTTCTTCAGGCGGTGTCCGACTTAAGTTCGATAACTGATTTATCTTATCTTGGAGTTCTTTTTCTTTTTGCTCAATTTTTGTGTGTATGCTTGGTGCTGCTAGAAGGGCTACAACTTCACCCTGTTGTACCGAATCACCTTCCTTAAAAAAGTACTCATCAAGCACCATCTGAATATCCTGTGCCGAACGGTAATCTCCAGGAATGGTGAGTCCGCCGGAGTTTGAAGGATTCAATTGGCCTGTTGCCTCAACTCCTACTGAAATATCACCGCGTATTACTTTTTTTGTGGAATATACAGGTCCCAGTGTTTTTTGCTCAGGTGGTGGCATAAGCTCCTTGTACGCATAAAATCCGCCACCCACAACAACAGCAAGTATAACTAAAATCATAAATAACCGTTTAATCATTTTTTAACCCCCAATAATTTGCGTTTTAACCGACTTTATCGATTCGTTCTATTTCACCATCCAGGATTCGCACAACCTTTTGTCCATACAAAGCCATTTCTTCAGCATGTGTTACTTGCACGATGGTGATTCCCTGTTCTTCATTTAATTTTTTGAATATGGACATAATATTAGCGCCCGATTTTGAATCTAGAGAACCTGTAGGTTCATCTGCCAGAATAACAGATGGTTCCATTGCTATAGCTCTTGCTATGGCAACTCTTTGCTGCTCCCCGCCTGACATTTGCGATGGTGTATGATGCAGCCTGTCATCTAATCCAACCATTTTCAAAGCTTCCAAAGCTCGCCTGCGTCTTTCTCTTGCGAATAGTCCTCTGTATATTAAAGGCATCTGCACATTTCCCAGAGCATCAAGACTGGGCATCAAGTGAAACCTTTGAAATACAAAACCTATAAATTGATTTCTGATGTCTGCAAGAGAGCTGTCGCTGAGTTTTTCAACTCTTTTTTGTGAAAGCTCATATGTACCTTCGGTTGGTCTGTCAAGGCATCCAATGACATTGAGAAGAGTTGATTTCCCTGAGCCCGAAGGACCCATTATTGTAACAAATTCACCCTTTTCGATATCTAAATCTATATTATTGAGAGCAGTAACTTTTACCTGTCCAATTTTATAATTTCTACTGACACCTTTAAGTTCAATAATTTTCAAATATTATTCCCTCCTTTTTAAAAAAATAAGTATAGCTATATAATAATTCTAAAAATAATACCAATTATTGTTTGACGATACTTAATGTAAATAGTTCCTCAATTAGAAAAAAATAAAACAAGTTCACCCCACTACTTGATTATCCTTGCATGCTAATATAAGTATACTACAAAAAATACCAATTTGACAAGGAAGAAGGAAACAGTTCTCTTGCTTTTTGTTAAAAAAGTGTCTATTCAGAGGTAGCTTTTCTTTCATGAAGAATCATCTCCAATACTGCAATACAGCTTCAGCAATGAAAACAATCAATTTAAAATGCCTTCTCGTTAAGTAATTCCGTGAACTCACTTGCGTT
>Ga0265293_10002498_pt1 | contig 36641 bp, 33 predicted proteins | sample Munlanlewell138R_FD_192505 | JGI IMG/M metagenome (GOLD analysis project Ga0265293, IMG submission 192505) | Leachate microbial communities from a municipal landfill in Southern Ontario, Canada - Leachate well 138R | ecosystem: Engineered > Solid waste > Landfill > Unclassified | place: Canada... | reverse complement strand
CTATGTCGCCGGCTGGATCAAGCGCGGACCGACCGGGTTCATCGGCACCAACAAGTCCTGCGCGCAGGAGACGGTGCAGCAACTCGTCGCGGACTACAACGACGGCGTCCTCGCCGATCCGGTGGGCCGCCCCGCGGCCCTGGCCAAGCTGGTGCAGACCCGCCGGCCGGCCGCGATCGACCTCGCGGGGTGGCGCGCCATCGACGCCGCCGAGATCGCCCGCGGCGACGGGATCCGCCCGCGCAACAAGTTCACCGACGTGCCGTCGATGCTCGCCGCCGCCGCGGCCGCGCCGAAACCCTCGGTACGTCAACGTATTCTGGCGGGCCTGCGCGGATAGGCCGGTAACGTCGCCGCCCACGGTCTATGTCGGTGGGCGGGAACGGGCCCGCCCCAACATCACGTCCCACGACAGTGCGGCGGGCTACTGCCCGTCCTAGTCTTCGGGGCATGAGTAGGGCCACCCGCACAGACGGTCCCGTTATCGACATCCACTGCCACCGGGAGTGCGCGCCGGCCAATGATCTGATGGCCGAGGCCCAGCGGGCGGCCGGCAAGGTCGCGCTGGGACACGGCAATCCGACGACGCAGGCCGTCAACCGCCGGCAACTCGAGACCATCCGCCCCAAGATGGATCTGCTCGACGTCCGGCTGGAAGACATGGACCGGATGGGCGTCGACATCCAGGCCGTGGCCGTCGCGGTGTACCAGTACTACTACTGGGCCGATCCCGAACTCGGCGCCAAGGTGGCCCGCATCGTCAACGAGGAGTTCGTCGAGGCGACCGGGCGGTACCCGGGCCGGTTCCTGCCGCTGGGCACGGTGCCGTTGCAGGACACCGAGGCCGCGATCCAGGAGTTGCGTTACCTGGCAACCGAACTCGGCATGCGGGGCATCGAGATCGGTACCCACGTCGAGGGTGAGGAGATCTCGAGCCCCCGGCTGGCGCCGTTCTGGGCCGAGGTCGAGGCGCTCGACCTGCTGGTGGTGGTGCACACCCAGGGCGCCACCCACCCGCAGCGCCTGGCCGACCACAACTTCGTCAACATCGTGGGCCACGCGTTCGAGGCGACCCTGGCGACGGCGCACCTGATCTTCGCCGGTGTCGTCGAACGGCACCCGGCGCTGAAGATCGTCGTCGTCCACGGCGGCGGCTACCTGCCGGCCTACGCCGGCCGGCTGGACCACGGCTGGCGGGCCCGCGAGGACGTGCGGGAGGGGCTGCCGCATCCGCCCAGCACGTACCTGCACAAATTCTTCTTCGACACCATGGTTTTCGAGCCCGGACAGGTCGAGTACCTGACCAACCTGTACGGCGCCGACCACGTCATGCTCGGCACCGACTACCCCTACGACATGGGGGACGACGACCCGCTGGCCCTGCTCGGGGCGTGCTCCGGGCTGGACCAGGACCAGATCGACCTCATCGCCGGCGGCAACGCGGCCCGACTGCTAGGACTCGTATGACCAACACACTCAAGGCGCACGGCGAGGTCGGCCTCGCGATCATCGGCTGCGGGACGGTGGGACGGATCCGGGCCAAGCTGGCCCGCGAGTACCCGGGCATCGGCTGGCTCGGCCTGTGCGACGTCGACGAGTTGACCCTGAAGGACCTCGAGACCGATACCGAGGCCGACTTCGCCACCACCAACCTCGACGAGTTGCTCGCGCGGCCCGAGGTCGGCGCGGTCATCGTGGCCACCGACGAGCGCGAGCACGTCGAGCCCATCCTGAAATCCGTCGAACTCGGCGTCCCGATGTTCATCGAAAAGCCGTTGGCCACCAATCCCATCGGGTCCGCACAGGTGCTGGCCGCCATCGAGGCCGCCGGCATCGACGCCGTCGTCGGCTACACCCAACGGTTCCGCCGCCGCTTCCAGACCGTCAAGCAGCGGTTGCGGGACGGGCAGATCGGCGACGTGACGACGGTCGTGACCCGGGCGTTCATGAACCGCATGGTGCCCGAGGCGACGCTGCGCAAGATCCCGGAGGGCCCGCTGCGCGGGGCCCTGACCCCGATGGTGGTCTCCGGCACGCACAGCCTCGACATGAGCATGTGGCTGCTCGAGGGCCGCCGACCGGTGGAGGTCTACGCCCGGTCGACCGACCGCACCCTGGGGCCGATCGGCACCAAGGACGGCACGTCGGGCATCTTCAGTTTCGACGACGGCGTGGTGTTCAGCATGAACATCAACTGGGCGCTGCCCACCCAGTGGCCCGGCGCGGTGTACGGCCTGGAGGTCGGCATCGTCGGCACCCGCGGCGTGATCGACATCGAGGACACCCACCGCGACGTCATCCTGGCCTCCGAGATCGGCCAGCCCGCCGGCTACGACAGCCGCGGCTTCGAACCGCCCGCCGCCCGCCACGTCGACTTCGTCGGCAGCTACCCGCCGGGCGACGTCTCCGACGGCCTGCTGTGGGGACCGATGCGCGAGGAGACCACCACCTGGTATGCGCGGGTGTGCCGCGGCGTACCCACCCCGCACGCGACGGCCGCCGATGGGCACGCCAACCTGCTGCACACCATGGCCATGGACCTGTCCGCCCGCACCGGAAAGCCGGTGCCGCTACCGGTTTCGGCCGACGAACTGCTCGCCGGCCTGCAGCCCTGATCACCGACGAGGAAAAGGATCCCAGCATGCGACAGATCAATCTCGGCATCATCGGCACCGGTTGGTGCGGCGGGATCCGCGCCGTGACCGCCGCGCGCAGCGGCCTGGTCGACCAACTGCACCTCGCCGAGGTCGACGCCGATCGACTGGCCGAGATGGCCCGGCAGACCGACCCGACCACCGCCACGGCGCGGTGGGAGGACATCGTCGAGAATCCGGCCATCGATGCGGTCGTGGTCTCGGCGACCCCCGAGCACCTGCACCACCCGATGACCAAGGCGGCCCTCGAGGCGGGTAAGCACGTCCTGCTGGAGAAGCCGATCGCGCTGACGCTGGCCGAGGCCGACGAACTGATCGACCTCGCCGAGGCGCGCGGTGTGAAGCTCACCATCGGGTACTCGCAGCGGTTCAACGCCAAGCAGGCGATGATCAAGCGGTCGATCAACGACGGCGCGCTCGGCGATGTCACCAGCATCCTGCTCAGTCGGCACATCACCCGCAGCCTCGGTGCCAAGATCTCGTCGCGGACCAAGCTGTCGCCCGCAGCCATGGAGGCCACCCACGACCTCGACTTCGCGTTCTGGTGCCTGGAACCCCGCCGGCCGGTGCGGGTGTACTCGCAGAACGCCTGGGGTGTCCGCAAGGACACCCTCGGCGCCCCCGACACGCAGTACCTGGTGATCACCATGGACGACGGTGTGGTGGTCAACGTGGGAGCCGGAATGTCGCTGCCGCCAGGCTATCCCAACGCGTCGACCACCTGGATCGAGGTGATCGGCACCGACGGGGCAATCCTCGCCGACGCCAGCCACCGCGACATCGTGCTCAACACCGTCGCCGACGGTGTGCAGTTCCCGCTGTCCACCATGCCCGGCGAGTTCGTGGACCACGTCTACGCCGGGCCGATGGAACGCGAGACGACGCACTTCATCGAGGCCGTTGCCTTCGACCGCCCGGTCATGGTCGACGCCCGGCTGGCGCGCGTCACCATGGAGGTCTACCTCGCCGCGGATCTGTCCGCCGAGCGGAATCAGGTGGTCGAACTCCCGCTGTCGCCGGCCGACGTCGGCGCCGCACTCGCCGCCGAACCGGCCTACAGCGGCGCATGAGCCGCCCACCCGAGTGGTGGCCGGAACTGGCACCGCGCATCGAGAGGTCGCGGGCGCCCAAGCCTCCCGGGCCGTGCGTCGACGCGCACACCCACCTCTCGGTGAAATCCGCGGCGGCCGTGGCGAAACCGTTCTTCCGGCCGGAGTATGAGCCCCGGCAGCTGTACTCGTCACCGGAGACCATGCGCTACAACACCGAGTACCGCGCCAGTCCGCTCAACACCGCCCAGTTCGAGGACGCCGAACAGCGGCTGGCCGACATGGATGCCCAGGGCGTCGACGCCCAGGTGCTGGCGGTGCCGCCCACGGAGTACTTCTATTGGCTCGACGAAACCGAGGCCCGCCGTGCCAACCGGGTGCAGCACGAACGCCTCGCCGAGGTGGTGCACACATGGCCGCAGCGGTTCGCCGCGGTCGCCAACCCGCCGATGAACCATCCGGGCCTGGCCGTGGAGACGCTGCGGGAGGCGCACCGGGACTTCGGCTTTCGCGGCGCGCAGATCAGCGCCGACGTGCTGGGCCTCGATCTGGACGACCGGCGCTTCGACCCGGTGTGGCAGACGGTGGTGGAACTGGACATGACCGTGATCCTGCATCCGCAGGGCTTCACGCACGGCGAGCGGTTCAGCGACTACTACCTGGTGAACGTGATGTGCATGCCGCTGGCCTCCACGCTCGCGGTGACCCGGATGATCCTGGGCGGGGTGTGGCAGCGGCACCCGGACCTGCGGGTGATGGTCGTGCACGGCGGCGGCTACCTGCCGTTCTACATCGCCCGCACCGATCACGCATGGCGGGTGCGCCCGGAGTTGCGGCATCACCTCGACGTGCCGCCCAGCGAGGTGCTGCGCCGAATCTACGTCGACACCAACGTATTCGACCCCGGCATGGTGGCGCACCTGGCCGCCTACCTCGGGGCCGACCACGTGCTGATGGGTACCGACTATCCCTTCGACATGGGCACCGTCGACCCCGTCGGATTCCTCTCCGGCGTCGCGGTCGCCGAGTCTGACCGCGCCCGCATTCTGGGCGGGAACGCAGCGGAACTCTTCGGAGTCGCCGCGGCGACACCATGACCCGGTACGCCGCCGCAACGCTGAGCGACTTCGCCGCCGCGGCGTTGGGCGCGGTCGGGGTGCCCGCCGACCATGCCCGCACCACCGCCCGACGAATGGTCGAGGCCGATCTGCGCGGGCGCACCGGGCACGGCCTGATCCGGCTCTCCGGCTACGTTCGGCGAATTCGGGCCGGCGGAATCAATGTGACGCCGGACATCTCGATGCGGCACGAAACCGCGGTGTCGGCGATCGTCGACGGCGACAACGGCCTCGGCCAGGTCGTCATGACCCGCGCGACCGATCTGGCGATCACCAAGGCCGCCGACGCCGGGCTCGCCTGGATCGGCACCGTGCGGTCCAACCACGCCGGCGCCGCCGGCCTGTATGCGCAGCGGGCCGCCGATGCCGGGTTCGTCGCGATGTACCTCGCGGTCGCCAATGCCAACGGCATGCCGCCCTGGGGCGGCACCAACCCGCTGTTGGGTACCAACCCGTTGGCGATAGCCATTCCGGCCCAACCACATCCGTTCGTGCTGGACATCGCGACCAGCGCCGCCTCGCACGGCACCATCAAGGTCGCCGCACAGCAGGGCGCGGCGCTGCCGGTCGGCTGGCTGATGGACTCGGCCGGGCTGCCGATCACCGACCCGGCGCGCATCGACGAGGGCTTCCTGGTGCCGATGGGCGGCTACAAGGGCGCCGGGCTGACCATCGCGATCGGATTGCTGGCCGGTGTCATGAACGGCGCGGCGTTCGGTGCCGACGTCGTGGACCATCGCCGTGATGCCGGGACCCCCAGCAATACGGGCCAGTCGATCCTGGTGCTACGGCCCGATCTGTTCCGGCCGCGGGACGAGGTGATCGCGGACCTGTCCGGCCAGCTCGAGGCGTTGCGCAATTCGGGCGCTGTCGCCGGGGACCGGGTCCGGTTGCCCGGCGATGCCTCGGCGCGGACCCGCGCCGAAAACCAGGTGCGGGGCATCGAGCTGCCCGGCAGTCTCGAGGACGACCTCGACCGGCTGTCTCGCGAACTCGGTGTCGAATCTCATCGCAGAGGAGAAAACCCATGAAACTGGCCACCTTTCGATCCCACGGCGGCGCCGCCGCGATCGGCGTCGTGGACGGCGACGAGATCGTCCCCCTGGCGGCGGATCCCGAGCTACCCACCGCCATGGCCGAGTTCGTCGCCCTCGGGGACGCCGGCCTGGCCCGGGCCCGCGCACTGATCGGCTCGGCCCCGCGGATACCGCTGACCGACGTCGCGATCGCGGCCCCGATCCGCCCCCGCAACAACGTGATGTGCGTGGGGAAGAACTACTACGAGCACGCCGCGGAGTTCGCGGGCAGCGGCTTCGACGCCTCGCAGAAGCAGGTGATCCCCGACGAGCCGGTGATCTTCACCAAGGCGCTGTCGTCGCTGGCCGATCCGGGTGATCCGGTCACGGTTAGCGAGGATCCCACCGAAAGCAGCGACTACGAGGGCGAGCTCGGCGTGGTGATCGGCGCCGGTGGCCGGCACATCCGGGAGGCCGAGGCGTTCGACCACGTCTACGGCTACACCATCGTCAATGACCTCACGGTCCGGGATCTGCAGAAGCGCCACGTGCAGTTCTTCATCGGCAAGAGCGCGCACACCTACTGCCCGATGGGGCCCTATCTGGTGACCGCCGACGACATCGACGACGTCGGTGCGCTGCGGCTGCAGACCCGGGTCAACGGCGAGTTGCGCCAGGACGCGGTGGTCAAGGACCTGATCTTCGACATCCCGCGGCTCATCTCGGCGATCTCGACGGCGGTGGCCCTCGAGCCCGGCGACGTCATCGCGACCGGGACCCCGGCCGGCGTCGGCATCGGTTTCACTCCGCCGCGCTTCCTGCGGCCCGGTGACCTGATGGAGGTCAGCATCGACGGCCTGGGCACGTTGACGAATCGCGCTGTCTAGTACGCCAAGACAGCAGGCAACGTAAAAGCGGGGCGACCATCCGGTCGCCCCGCTTCGCTGTCGTCCGCTCAGCTGACGGCCAGCGCGCCGATGTCCTCGAAGGTCTTGAACACCTCGGCCTTGGTGACCGCCACGTCGGCGTCGGACACATCCCGGGGGAACGGCAGCCGCACCGTGATGTCGTCGGCCAGTCGACCGCCCTTGGCGAACACCAGGATCCGGTTGGACAGCTCCACCGCCTCGCCGACGTCGTGCGTCACGAACACCACGGTCTTGCCTGTCTCGTTCCAGATGTTGTGCAGCTCGGCCCGCAGGGTGCGGGCGGTGATCGCGTCCAGGTGGCTGAACGGCTCGTCCATGAACAACACGTCGGGTTCGGTCGAGAAGGCCCGGGCGATACCGACGCGCTGCTGCATGCCGCCGGACAGCTCACCCGGGTACTTGTTGCCCTTGTCGCCGAGTTGCACCATTTCCAGGTAGTGCTGGCAGCGCGCCCGGGTCTCCTCCGACTTGTCGGTCTGGACGAACAACATGTTGTCCATCACCGAACGCCACGGCAGCAGGCGCGCGGCCTGGAACACGTAGCCGGCCCGGGCCGCCTTGCCGTTCTGGGTGATGCTGACCCGTCCGCTGGTGGGCGTGTCGATGCCGCTGAGGATGTTCAGCAGCGTCGACTTGCCGCAGCCGGATGCCCCGACGATGGAGACGAACGCGTGCCCGCTGATCTCCAGGTTGACGTTCTCCAGCGCGATCACTTTGTCGGCGCCCAGGCCGAACTCCTTGTGCAGGTTCGAAACGCTGATATCAGCCATGCTCGTTGTTCCTTCCGGGATGGGGGGATTCGGGGTCGACAGGTACGTCGGGGTTGGGGTCGGGTTCCGGTACGCCCTTGGGTCCCTCGGTGACCAGGGTGATGCTGCCGAGGGCGGCACCGGTGGCGCTGCCCGCGGACTCCGCGGCCTGCACGGCGGCCTTGGCCGGCCCGTCGAAGCGCTCCTCGACCACCTCGCCGGAGTCGTCCGCCGGGCGCCACTTGAACAATCGCTTGGAGAGCTGGTCGAACATGAACTTCTCGAAGACCAGCGCGAAGATGACGAACAGCAGGGCGTATCCGACGACACCGTAGGCCCGGTGCGCGTCGTACCAGAACTTGATGGTCCAGCCGGCCCCGTCCTGGCCGCCGAACACCTCGGCAACCACCAGGCCCTTCCAGCCGAGCGCAAAGCAGTACCGCGCGGCGGCGAACAGGAAGGGCATCAGCGACGGGATCAGCACGTTGAAGATGACCCGCTTGCGCGGTACACCGAACGCCCGCGCCATGTCGAACAGGTCCGTCGGCGTGTTCCGCACGCCCTCGCGGACGTTGATGATGACGAACGGAATGCCGGTCAGCACCACCGTGATGATCGGGCCGGTGTCGCCGAAGCCGAACGCCAGGCTGCAGAACAGCGCCCAGGCCAGGTTGGGCATCGCCAGGATGGCCACGATCCAGTCGTTGAAGAACGCGTTGACCGCCTTCGACAGGCCCATCGCCACACCGATGATGGTGCCGATGATCAGCGCGATCACCATGCCGATGGCCAACCGCTGCAACGAGATCCCGAAGGTCTCGTACATGTTGTGCGGGGCCAGCGTGTGGCCGGTGATCTCGTCCCACATGAAGCTGAACACCTGACCGGGTGTCGGCAGCACGTCGACGGCGAACGGCCAGATGCTGGTCACGAGGTCGATCGCCACCAGCCAGATCAGCAGGCAGACCAGGGGGAACATCAGCCGCCCCGTCATGGAACTGTTCCGCAGCTTGCGCCAGGCCCGGGCCGGCCCCGAGGGCGGGCGTTGCGCCGCGGGGCGCGCCGGCGCGAGATCGGTGCTACTCATCAAGGGTGTCCCTTCGGTCATGACTTCAACTCCCCGCGCCAGCGGAAGAACTTGCGCTCGAGGGATTCCAGGACCACCTTGTCCAGGAACAGCGCGAGCACGTAGAACGCCAGGATCCAGGTCAGGAACTCGTCGAGACGGAACAGCTGTGTCGCCGTGCGCATCTCGAATCCGATGCCCTGGGAGGCCGAGAACACCTCGGTGAGCACCGTGACCTTCCAGGCGATCGAGAAGCCGAACCGCACCGCGGTGAACGTGAACGGCGCCAGATGCGGGATCACGATGTGCCGGTTGCGCTTGACCACGCCGACGTCGAAGGACTTCGCCATGTCGTTGAGGTCCTTGGGTATCGACTTGATGCCCTCGGAGATGTTCACGGTGATGATGGCGAATGTGGTCAGGACGATCGCGAGAATCGGTCCCGCCGTGCGGTTCCCGAAGATGATCGCGGTGAGCAAGGCCCAGATCAGGCCCGGTGTGGTGACACCGATGGTGACCGCATCCCGGAAGAAGCCGTTGAGGAAACGGTTCTGCATGAGGATGCCGACGCCGATGCCGACGACGAACGCGATCGAGAACCCGATGGCGATGCGGGTCAGCGTGGTGGCGAATGCGCCGGGCACCTCGCCGGTCGACCAGAGCCGGGCGAACGTCTCGAACACCGTGGACGGTCCGGGCAACAGCCGCTCGTCCATCAGATTGCCGGAGGCGAATTCCCAGATTCCGAGGAAGAAGACGTATCCGGCGATACGCCAACCCCAGGTGGTTGCCCGGTCCCTACGCTTGGCGGCGCGGACCAGATCCTCTTCACTAGTGCGCGTAGGTAACTGCGCTGGTTTCTCCAATGTGGTCGACACGGCGGCCTCTCGTGGTGGGAGTGGTTTAGTTCGGATCGATGGCGGCGAACCGCGGCGACGGTGCGTCGGCCGGCAGGTAGTTGGCGTTGTCCGGGTGCAGTTCCTTCATCAGGGTCCAGATCTCGGCCTCGGCGGGAATCCAGTCCTCCTCGAGCACGACCTCCTCGACGAACCAGTCGTTGTCCCCGGACATGAAGTCGATGACGTAGTCGATGTCCTCCTCGGATTCGACGGAGAAGTGCTGCGGGTACTTGCGCACCACGTCGGCCTTCTGCTCCTGGAACATGTCGATGCCGCGCTGCCACAGCGCCAGGAACTTCTTCGCGAGTTCAGGGTTGGCGTCGTACCACTCCTCGGTCGCGGTGAAGTTGTTGCCGACGACGTGCGACCTGTCATCGCTGTTGGGCGCGAACTCCTTGTACAGCTGGAAAGGCAGCTCGCCGCCGTACATGATCTCCAGCTCGCCGCGGCGCAACTGCGGCACGGCGGCCTCGGGGATCACCGCGGCCGCCTCGCAGTCGCCGCGCAGCAGGTTGGTGGGGTTGACGAAGTGGTCGTTGACGATGAGCTGGAAGTCACCGCCGCCCACCCGGTAGTCCAGTCCGTGCATCTGCTGGGCGAGCACCGTCCAGAAGCCGGTGTTCGACGTCGGCCCGGAGACGCAGATCTTCGATCCCTTGGGGATGTCCTCGAGCGTCTCGTACGGGTCGCCGGCGCGCTTCAGCAGCGGCACCCGCTGATAGTTGTATTTGCCGAAGGTCACCGTCTTGATCCCGGTCTGCTGTTCGAGCACCGGGGTCTCCTGCGTGGACATCGAGACGATGTCGCCGTGTCCACCGGCGAAGTAGGTGAATTCATCCCAGGTGGTGCTGGTCTCGACCCGGACGTTGTTCTCCTGTTCCCACTTGCTGAGCTCGCCGGAGTCCTTCAGCAGATCCCACACCGGATCCGGCGCGAAGGAGAACCGGATGACTTCGCCGTCGGCCGCGGCGCCGGATCCGCCGGATCCCCCGCACGCTGCGACAACTGAGATCGCCAGTGCCGCTGCAGCACTTGCGCGCAGGGCGTTCTTGACCTTCACGGTGGTCCTCCTCTGTGCGCCCACCCACTATGGATGGGAGTTGTGACATGTGCCACTCAGTACAGTGCCAGCTCGGAACCCGGCCTATGTCGGTGGCCGTGAATTTCTCGGGTGGCAGGTGGCGCGGCCTGTGACGTGGCCCGTCAGGGCCGATAGCCGGTAACGCATCGCGTGATCCGGCGCCGCGGGAATTGGTCCCGCACGCCACTGACCGCCGGGTGTGCGCGGCCTTGACTTGACGGACATCGACTGTCAATTGGAGGTATCGCCATGCGTCTCGGCTACTTCGCCATGCCACTGCACCCCGCCGGCCGCAACTGGTCGGACACCCTGCGCGAGGACCGGGAAGCGGTGATCCTGGCCGACCGACTGGGCTTTCACGACGCGTTCATCGGCGAGCACCTCACCGACCGGCACGAGAACATCACCAACAGCCTGGTGTTCCTGGCGACCCTGATCTCCGACACCGATCAGATCCGACTGGCGACCGGCACCACGAACCTGTCGCAGCAGCACCCGGTGCTGGTGGCCGCGAACTCGGCGATGTTCGACCATCTCAGCAACGGCCGCTTCATCCTCGGCGTCAGCCCGGGGGCGTTGCCGTCGGACGCCGAGGTGCTCGGCATCCTCGATCAGGACCGCAACGAGATGTTCGCTGAGGCAATCGATGTCATCACTGCGGTGTGGGACAGCGAACCGCCGTACGCGCTGGTGCAGCCGGGCGGACGCTTCGCGGTGACGACGGAGAAGACCTACGACCCCGAACTCGGCGTGGGCATCCTGCCCAAGCCGCTGCAGCAGCCGCGGCCCGAGATCGTGGGCACCGTGGTCGCGCCGTTCTCCAAGGGCGTGATCGCGATGGGGGCGCGCAACTTCCATCCGCTCTCGGCGAACTTCCTGTTGCCGCAATGGGTTGCGACGCACTGGCCGAACTATGTCCAGGGCAAGGAATCGGTGGGGGAGACCGCCGACCCGCAGGACTGGCGGGTGGCCCGGACGGTCTTCGTCGCCGACGACGACGCGACGGCCCAGGCGTATGCCCGCGACGACGCCAACAGCCCGTACCGCTTCTACTACTCGCAGATGCTGACCAAGATGCGCAAGATCGGGCGCCTCGAGCTGTTCAAGTCGCGCCGTGACCAGCCCGACGACGAGGTCACCCTCGACAGCGTGCTGGACCAACTCGTCATCACCGGAACCCCGGAGGCCGTCGCCGAGCAGATCCTTCAATTCCAGGACGAGACGGGCGGATTCGGCGAGCTCGTTTACGCCGGCCTGGACTGGGTGGATCCGGAGCTGGCGCGCCGGTCGATGGAGCTGATGGCCGAGAAGGTCATGCCGCTGGTCAACGCCGGGGAGTCGAAGTGAGCGCACCGATCATGCTCCTGCACCCGCTGGGTGCCGACCGGCACTTCTGGGATCCGGTGTGCCACCAACTCGGGTCCCGGCCGGTGGAGGCGCTGGATCTGCCCGGGCACGGGTCGGCCCCCGCGTCGGCGCCGGGATCCGGTATCGCCGAGTATTCGGCGGGTGTCGTGGAGCGGATCGAACGGCTCGGTCGGCCGGTGCATCTGGTGGGCCTGTCGCTCGGCGGTCTGGTCGCCCAGCAACTCGCCGCGACCCGGCCCGAACTCCTGGCGTCCACGGTGCTGATGGGAACCGTGGCGGCCTATCCCGAACCAATGCGGCAGATGTGGCGCGAGCGTGCGGCGACCGCGCGGGCCGGAGGCCTGGACACGCTGATCGAACCGATGGTCGCGATGTGGTTCACCGAGGAGTTCGCCGATAGCGGTGACCCGCGGATCGCGCAGGCGCGCAAGACGTTCGGCGGTACCGAACCGGAGGGATACGCCCGCGCCTGCGACCTGCTCGCCGAGGTCGATCTGCGGGATCAGGCGTCGTCGATGCGCCCGCCGGTGTTCTCGGTGTGCGGCGAGGACGACGCGCCCCCGTTCCGGGAGGCCGCCGAGTGGTTGGCGAAGGTCACCGGTGGCGACACGGCGCTGTGGCTGCCGGGCCGGCACGCCTGCGCGCTGGAGCATCCCGAGCAATTCGCGGCGTTGCTGACCGGGCTGGTGGCTGACTGAGCCGCGTCAGTCCGCCGGTTCGCTCGGCGGCAGCAACCGGATGAGCCGGGCGGCGACCTGCATCTCGGTGCGCCGCTCGGCCATCGGGTGACCGAGCAGTTCCTCGGCCTTGTGCAACCGGTTGCGGACCGTGTGCTCGTGCAGTTGCAGATGCTCCGCGGCCGCGACGTGCGAACCGAATCGGAAAGAGGCCTCCAGGGTTTCGCGTAGCCGCGCGGCCTCCGCGGTGTCCAGGGCCAGCGGCCCCAGCTCCCGCTCGACGAACTGCCGGGCCCGCACCGGATCGCGCATCAGCAGGATCTCCAGCCCCACGTCGTCGTGGTGCACCACCGACGGGGCGCCGGGCCGGTCCCAGGCCGCGCGGATCTTCTCGGTGTCCAGCGCCTGGTCGAGGGCGGCGCGAAAACCGTCGATCCCCGTGTCGGGGGCGCTGATCGAGGCCGGCACACCCGCCTCGGCCAGCACCTTGCTCAGCGCACTCAGCGCCGAGGGTTTCCATTCGCCGATGCGGCCCAACCACACCACGGTGGAACTCAGCGTCAACGGATACACCAACACGGACTGGCAGCTGACCGCGGCGCGCATGCCGACGGCGAGCTGCGCGGCGGCACCCTCGGCGACGGTGGGCAGCAGGACGGCGATGTGTCGGCCGCCGAGCTCGTAGGCCAAGATCGCCGCGTCCGAGCCGGACAGTCCCTCGCCGTCGCCGCGCAGCACCTCCTTGACCAGGCTGCGGCGCATGTGCGCGCGGGACCGGTTCAGCGCCTCGTAGTCGCGGGTGTAGGTCTCGGCGACCTGGGTGGCGACGAAATCCTGGTAGCTCAGAATGGTCTGGGTGAGCAGTTGTTGCGCGGCCGCGGCCTCGTCGCGGTCGATGTCGCGCGCGGCGATGAGCTCCCGCAGATGGGTGCTCCAGGCCTCCCACATGGTGAAAAAACTGATCCGGTAGGACCGCTGCATGGACATCTGTGGAATGCGTAGCTGTGCTTGCACTTTGGCGAACGACAACACCTGTTCGAGATAGACGTCCTCCAGCGCGATCTCACCGGCGATGACCGACCGCAGCGTTCGGGCGTTGGCGCGGGTGCTGGCGGTCAGTGCCTCGCGGAAGTCGTCGTCCTGGGCGTGGGTCGGGAAGGCGACCGCGATGCAGCGGTTGATGATCCCGTCGACCAGGCGATCGGCGTCGAATCCCCCGGCCAGCGTCCGGACCCAGTCGGGCAGCGGCGGGTCGTGCTGCCACAGTTGCAGCGGGGTCGGCCTCGGAACTTCGCCCGCGGGAACGTCTTCGGTGCGATCGGTGAGCATTGAGGTCAAGGGACACCTTCGAGTAACTCCGACGGCCCCCCTGGGCCGCATCCTAGGCGCAGAACGCCATTGTTCGCAGCCTCAACGCACCTCTTCGACCGATCCGCTCAACGCGGAACGGGTGATTGCCTCGAAGGTGCGGGCGTTGAGGACCATCTCCTCCATGGGCACCGGGTAGGTGACCTCGCCGGCCACCGCACGCGCGAACATCTCGATGTTCTCGCGCACCGAGGCGTGCGGTCCGAAGAACGTGGTGGTCGGCTGTCCACCCCGGAGCTGCCGGGACATGTCCCAACCGCGGGGATCCTCGGGATGGTTGCGGTCGCGGATCTCGACCCAGCCGCGCGAACCCAGCACGGCGACCCGCCCGACGAACGGGGTGGTCAGGATCGCGGTGATCAGCGCGGTCTGGCCCTTCTCGAAGGCCAGCGTGATCGCCAGGGTGTCGCCGTTGGCGAACGTGGTCGCCTGCGTGGACAACCGCGCCCACACCTGGGTGGGCCTGCCGAACACGCCGATGGCCAGGTCGACGAGGTGGATGCCCGTCGCCGACAGCGGGCCGACGGGCGCCTCCACGGCCGACAGCCGCCAGTTGTCGGCGGACAGGTCGAGGAACTTGTCCTGGCTGAAGTTGCCCTCGAAGACCAGCGGCGTGCCCAGTTCACCGTCGTCGATCGCCCGGCGCAACTCGCGGATGGCCGGCTCGAAGCGGCGCTCGTGCCCGATGCCCAGTTGCAGGCCGGCGGCGCTCATCGCGTCGACGGCGCGTTGCGCGTCATCGCCGGAGGCGCTCAGCGGCTTCTCGCAGAACACGTGCTTGCCGTGCCGGGCGGCCGCCAGGATCTGCTCGGTGTGGAATTTGTGTGGCGTGCAGAGGATTACCGCGTCCACCTCGGCGTCGGTCAGCGCGGCGTCGTACTCGTCGTAGCTGCGGGTGACCCACGGGGCCACCTCGGCGCGGGCATCCGCGGCCACGTCGACCCCGACCACCACGTTGACATGCTCGCTGTCGGCGAGGTCGCGCACGACCTTCCCGCCCCACCAGCCCAGTCCCACCACCGCTACGTTGATCACGCCACCAGTCAAGGGCTTTCCCGCCGGCGGAGCATTGTCGGCGCCCGTGAAGTTCGCGAGCGCTTCTGCCGCAATGCGTCATTGGTGTGCGGGCCGTGTCTTTCGACGCCACTGCCGACGGGCCGAATTCACGAACTCCGTGAGTGATTCGCACGCGACGGCGTCGTTGGATGGACATGTCAGGACCGACGACGGGAGACATGCATGACGCGGGAATACGTAGCCACCGGTCCGGCGGTCGATGCCAACTTGTTCCGGCATGTCGTCGGGCATCTGGCCAGCGGTGTGACCGTGGTGACCACGCGGCACGACGACCGCGATCACGGGATGACCGCCAGTTCGGTCACCTCGCTGTCGATGGATCCGCCGATGATGCTGGCGTGCGTCAACAACGCCGTGCCCACCGCCACCGCGATCGCGCGCAGCGGCCGCTACACGGTCAACGTGCTGGGCCGCGACCACGGCGACCTCGCCTACCAGTTCGCCGGGCCGCGCCCCGACAAGTTCGCGGGCGTGCGGATCGATCGCGGCGGTGCGGATGTCCCGATGCTCGCCGAGGCCATCGCGGCGCTGGAGTGCGAGGTCACCGAGCAGGTGGTCGGCGGCACGCATTCGATCTTCCTGGGCCACGTCGTGGCGGCAACGGCGCGCGAGGGATCCCCGCTGACCTACTTTCGCGGTGACTTCGGTCGTTTCGAGTTCGAACGCAACGACGGCGCCTACCAGCAGGCCCGCGACATGGTGCTCAGCCGGGTGTTCGGGCCGGGGGAAATCATCACGGTCGACCACCTCGCCGAGCGGCTCGACGGCGACCGGGCCCGGGCGTTCTATGCGTTGACCCGGTTGGCGGCCGACGGCCTGGTGCTGCGCGACCGGGAGCGCGGCTACGTGATCGCCTCGTTCGACGTGCGGACCTCCGATGCGACGTTCGACGCCCGGCTGGCCATCGAGCTGGGCGTGATCGATCTGGTGGTGGGCCGAGTCGACCGGCCCCGGCTGGCGAACGCCCGGCGCCATCTCGACGAGATGTCCCGGTGTCTGGTGGGGGATCAGTTCCTCGATTTCCAGGCCTATCTGGACGCCAACTACGCCTTCCACGAGGCGATCGTCGCGCTGGCCGGCAATTCGCTTCTGACCGAGGCGTTCTCGTCGTTGAGCATCAAGAACGTGATGACCCGCAGCTTCGGCATCACCGCGGAGTCCTCGGCGAGCTTCCTCACCGTGCAACGGGATCTGCTGGTGGCCCTGGAGAACGACGACGCCGGCGCGGCGCGCGCCTCGGCCCGGGCCTACTGCGAGTTGGCCAAAGCGCGCGCCCGACAACTGCTGACGTTGACCGGCGGGAAGGTCTGAGCGGTTAGCCCGGCTGGCCCGCGGCCTGGCTCAGTTCCTCGAAACTGACCTCGCGCACCGTCTCGGCCAGCGACCACAGGTGCCCGAACGGATCCCGCACCTGGCAGTAGCGGTCACCCCAGAACTGGTCCTCGGGCGGCATCACCACGGTCGCACCGGCGTCCACGGCCTGCTGGAAGCGCCGGTCGACCTCGGTGAGCTGGACGTGGATGGTGACCGGCGAGCCGCCGAGCGCCGTCGGGGTACTCGGCGTGCCGCCGCAGGTTTCCGGGAAGTCGTCGTTGAGGAAGATCATGCTGCCGTTGATCACGATGGCGGCGTGGATCAGCTTGCCGTCCGGGCCGGGGATCCGGGCCATCTCGGTGGCGTCGAAGGCCTTGGCGTAGAAGTCGATGGCGGCGGCCGCGTCGTCGACGACGAGGTGCGGGACGACGGCGGTGTGGACCTGGGACGGATCGGGACAAGTCATTGCGGGGCTCCTAGCGGGCGGTTCGAACAGTGCACGTATTCAGACACCCCGCGGCGGCGAAACTCATCGCCGCGGCAACTGCTCCCAGCCCTCGACCTGCTCCGGGCGCCGCGGCGCGGGGCCCACGTAGATGGCGGCCGGGCGGACCAGCTTGCCCAGCCGCTTCTGCTCGAGGATGTGCGCGCACCAGCCGGCGGTGCGGCCGCAGGTGAACATCGCCGGCATCATCTTGGGCGGCACCCCGGCGAAGTCGAGGATGACCGCGGCCCAGAACTCGACGTTGGTCTCGATGGGCCGGTCGGGCCGGCGCTCGCGCAATTCGGCCAGGGCGGCCTGCTCCAGCTGCGCGGCCACCTCGTAGCGCGGGGCGGCCAACCGCTGGGCAGTCGCGCGCAGCACGCGGGCACGCGGGTCCTCGGCGCGGTAGACCCGGTGGCCGAAGCCCATCAGCTTCTCGCTGCGGTCGAGGATGCCCTTCACCACGGCCCGGGCATCGCCGGTGCGTTCGACGTCCTCGATCATGGGCAGCACCCGCGCGGGCGCACCGCCGTGCAGCGGACCGCTCATGGCGCCGATCGCGCCGGACATCGCGGCGGCCACATCGGCTCCGGTCGAGGCGATCACGCGGGCGGTGAACGTCGAGGCGTTCATGCCGTGCTCGGCCGCCGACACCCAGTAGGCGTCGATGGCCTCCACGTGCCGCGGATCGGGCTCGCCCTGCCAGCGGGTCATGAACCGGGCGGTGACCGTCGGACATTCGTCGATGAGATGCTGCGGCACGGCGGGCTGATAGATGCCGCGCGCGGACTGCGCCACGTAGGACAGCGCCATCACCGAGGCTCGGGCCAGCTGATCGCGGGCGGTGTCGTCATCGATGTCCAGCAGCGGCGCGTAACCCCAGATCGGCGCGAGCATGGCCAGGCCGGCCTGCACGTCGACCCGGACGTCGCCGGTGTGGATCGGCAGCGGGAACGGCTCGGCGGGCGCCAGGCCGCGGCCGAACCGGCCGTCGACCAGCAGCGCCCACACATCGGCGAAGGTCACCCGGTCGCCGACCAGGTCCTCGATGTCGACGCCCCGGTAGCGCAGCGCGCCGCCATCCTTGTCGGGTTCGGCGATCTCCGTCTCAAAGGCGACGACGCCCTCCAGGCCGGGAACGAAATCCTTGGGTCCTGCAGTCATGCTGCAGATTCTCGCACTAGTGTTATAGGGATGTCAGAGCCGGAGGGCGCACGCCTGCGAGCGATGCGGGTGGAGTACGGCTCCGTGGAGAAGGACGACAGCGTCGATCTCGACGTCGACTGGCTGGGCGCCGATCCGTCGACCGGCTGGCTGACTTTGCTGCGCAGCTGGGTCGCCGACGCCGAGCGGTCCGGGATCGCCGAGCCCAATGCGATCGTGCTGGCGACCGTACGCGATGGCCTGCCGGCGTGTCGTTCGGTGCTGTGCAAGGGGGTCGACGCCGACGGCGTCACCTTCTATACCAACTACACCTCGGCCAAGGCTGTCGAGCTGGCCGAAACTCCTTATGCGGCAGTCACGTTCCCGTGGTATCCGCTCGGTCGGCAGGTGCACGTCCGCGGTACCGTCACCAAGGTCGGTGCCGACGAGACCGCCGACTACTGGTCCAAGCGGCCGCGCGGGGCGCAACTGGGGGCGTGGGCGTCGCAGCAGTCGCAGCCCATCGCGTCGCGCGCCGACCTGCTGGCGCAGTTTGCCGAGGTCTCTGAACGGTTCGCCGAACTCGAGCAGGTGCCGGTGCCGCCGCACTGGGGCGGCTACCGCGTCGCGGCCGACGTCGTGGAGTTCTGGCAGGGCCGGGCCAACCGCGTGCACAACCGGATCCGGGTGCTGCGCGACGAGGGCCCGTCGGGGGTGTGGCGGGTGGAGCGCCTGCAGCCCTGACCGGCACCGCCCGGCACATGTCGGTCAGCGCAAACTGCCCGGCTCGGCAGTTGGCCGATGCGGTACCCGCGCGCCGCGGCTACCCTTCTTTTCTGTGGTGGAAACCAGCGTCGGCGCCGCCGTGGGGTTGCGCGAGCGCAAGAAGCGGCGGACCCGTGCGACGTTGATCGACGCGGCCGTGCAGCTGTGCCTGGATCAGGGCTACGAAAACACCACCGTGGAACAGATCGCCGCGGTCGCCGAGGTGTCTCCGCGCACCTTCAGCCGGTACTTCCCCACCAAGGACGCCGTCGTGCTGACCCTGCTGGAAGAACTGGTGGTCCAGGTCGGCGACGAGTTGGCGACCATCCCCTACGACGTGCCGGTGTTCGAGGCGTTCCGGCGCGCCCACGTCAACGTCCTGGGTGCGGTCAGTTCGGGCGGTGTTCCGGGGCTGACGACCGAGCGGATCGTGCTGATGTTGCGCATCGTGAACTCGACGCCGGCGCTGCGGGCCGCGGCCACCGAGTTCAAGCCGCGCGCCACCCTGGAAGCCCTGGCCGACCGCCTCGGCGTCGATGTCGACGACCGCCGGGTGGAACTCGTCACCGCCGTCTGGGGGGCGGTCATCGTGACCGCGTGCGGCGACCTGGTCGACGACCGCGACGGCCTGGAACTGGGGCCGGACCTGATGGTCCAGCGGATCTCGGAGGCCTTTCAACAGTTCGCCGAACTCACCGCCGGGCTCACCTGAGGGCGCCTACGGTAACCCCCCGCAGGCGCAGCGGGGCCATACCGACTACCTTTCCTAAGTACAGACAGCATTGTCGCTGCCAACGAGCGCAGAAGGGGTTTCCGTGGCCAGCAACTCGGATCGAGATTCAACCCTCGAAACCGCCACCCTGAAGTACCCGGGTGGAGAGATCGACCTGGATATCGAGACGGCGACGGAGGGATCCCACGGGATCGCGCTGGGCCCGCTGTTGGCCAAGACGGGCTACACCACCTTCGACGGTGGTTTCGTCAACACCTCGTCCACCAAGTCCTCCATCACCTACATCGACGGCGACGCGGGCATCCTGCGGTATCGGGGCTACCCGATCGAGCAACTCGCCGAGAAGTCGACCTTCATCGAGGTCAGCTACCTGCTGATCTACGGCGAGCTGCCCAACACCCAGCAGCTTGAGGAGTTCACCACCAAGATCCAGCGGCACACCCTGCTGCACGAGGACCTCAAGCGGTTCTTCGACGGCTTCCCGCGCAACGCGCACCCCATGCCGGTGCTCTCCAGCGCGGTCAACGCGCTGAGCGCCTACTACCAGGATTCGCTGGACCCGCTGGACAACAAGCAGGTCGAGCTGTCCACCATCCGGCTGCTGGCCAAGCTGCCCACCATTGCGGCCTACGCCTACAAGAAGTCCGAGGGCCAGCCGTTCCTGTACCCGGACAACTCGCTGACGCTGGTGGAGAACTTCCTGCGGATGACGTTCGGCTTCCCGGCCGAGCCCTACGAGGTGGACCCGGAGATCGTGCGGGCGCTGGACATGCTGTTGATCCTGCACGCCGACCACGAGCAGAACTGTTCGACCTCGACGGTGCGGCTGGTGGGTTCCTCGCAGGCCAACCTGTTCACCTCGATCTCGGGCGGCATCAACGCGCTGTGGGGCCCGCTGCACGGCGGCGCCAACCAGGCGGTGCTCGAGATGCTGGAGAAGATCCGCGTCGGCGACGACGACGTGAAGACTTTCGTCAAGAAGGTCAAGAACCGCGAGGACGGCGTGAAGCTGATGGGCTTCGGGCACCGCGTCTACAAGAACTACGACCCGCGGGCGCGCATCGTCAAGGAGCAGGCCGACAAGATCCTGGCCAAGCTCGGCGGCGACGACGAACTGCTGCAGATCGCCATGGAGCTCGAGGAGATCGCGCTCACCGACGACTTCTTCATCGAGCGCAAGCTGTACCCGAACGTCGACTACTACACCGGCGTGATCTACCGGGCGATGGGCTTCCCCACCCGGATGTTCACCGTGCTGTTCGCGCTCGGCCGGTTGCCCGGCTGGATCGCGCACTGGCGCGAGATGCACGGCGAGCCCAACAAGATCGGCCGCCCGCGGCAGATCTACACCGGGTACACCGAGCGCGACTACGCCGACCTCAGCACCCGCTGAGTTCCGCCCCGTAGCGTTTCCAGCGCGGCCATCGCCGCGTTGTGCCCGCCGATCCCGGACACCGCGCCGCCGCGCACGGCCCCGGACCCGCACAGCAGGATCCGGTCGTGCCCGGTGGCCACCCCCCAACGGCGCGCTGGGTCGTCGGCCTGATCGTCCTCGGCGAACGGCCAACTCAGCCCGCCGTGGAAGATGTGGCCCGCGGTCATCCCTAGGGCCTGCTCCAGATCCAGCGTGGTCTTGGCCTCGATGCACGGCCGGTCGTGCGCATCGCGCAGCAAAACCTCCTGAATCGGTTCGGCCAGCACGGAATTCACCGACTCCAGCACCGCCTCGGTCAGCTCGGTGCGGGCGGCGTCGGGGTCGCGCTCGGCCACCAGCGGGTGCGGGGTGTGCAGGCCGAAGACGGTCAGCGTCTGCGCCCCGGACTCGCGCAGCCCCGGCGACAGGATGCTGGGATCGGTCAGCGAATGGCAATAGATCTCGCACGGCAGGGGTTTCGGGACGCGTCCGCCGGCCGCCTGCCGATAGGCGTCGTCGAGGTGCGAGTAGGTCTCGTTGATGTGCAGGGTGCCGCCGAAGGCCTGCTCGGGGCGCACCGTGGCGTCGCGCAGCCGCGGCAGGCGCCGCAACATCAGGTTCACCTTGATCTGCGATCCCGGTTCGGCGGCCGGCCTCGGCTCGCCGAGCAGGTCGGCCAGCGCGGCGGGCGTCACGCCGGAAAGGAGTAACCGGCCCGATGCGCGGTGCTCCGCGCCGCCGCTGCGGTAGTGCACGACACCGTCCGGTTCCACCGCGAAAACCTCTGCGCCGGTGTCGATCTGGGCACCGTTCCGGGTGGCTGCGGCGGCCAGCGCGGCGCTCACGGCGCCCATCCCGCCGATCGGGACGTCCCAGTCCCCGGTGCCGCCGCCGAGCAGGTGGTACAGCAGACAGACGTTCTGCCGCAGGGACTCCTCGTCGGTGCGGGCGAAGGTGCCGATCAACGCGTCGGTGGCGACGACCCCGCGGACGAGGTCGCTGCCCAGCAGTGCGGTGATGGCCTCGCCGATGGGCCGTTCGAACAGCGCCGCCCAGGCCCAGCCGGCCGCCGGGTCCGCGCCGAGCACCTTGTCGCGCAACTGTGCTCGCGACCGCAGGGGTTCGAGCAGTGTGGGCCACAGCGGGCCGGTGACCCGGCGCATTCGCGCGTAGAACTCGTCGAAACCGCGTCGGTCCGCCGCGGCGCCCACCGCAGCGAACGTCTCGGCGTCGTCTCCGATCAAGAGCCCGGTGCGGCCGCCGTCCGCCGGGTCGGGGGTGTAGGAGGAGTAGCGTCGGCGCGCGAGTCGCACTGGGGCGCCGAGGTCTTCGAGGATCCGGGTGGGCAGCAGACTCACCAGGTACGAGTAACGCGACAGCCGCGCATCCACGCCGGCGAAGGCGCGCGCCGAGACCGCGGCCCCGCCGACGTGCTCGGCGCGTTCCAGGACCCGCACCGTGAGTCCGGCGCGGGCGAGGTAACCGGCGGCCACCAGTCCGTTGTGGCCGCCGCCGATCACGACGACGTCGGAGTGCTGTGCTGACACCGGCCCAGTGTGCTCGCGGAGTAGGGTCACTGCAATGACGACTAAACCCGAGATCGAATTTCCGGAGGGTGCCGCACCGACCGAATTGGTCAGTGAGGACCTCGTGGTGGGCGACGGCGCGGAGGCCGTTCCCGGTGGCACTGTCGAGGTGCATTACGTCGGCGTCGAGTTTGATACCGGCGAGGAATTCGACAGTTCCTGGGACCGCGGACAAAGTATTGAATTCCCGTTGCGGGGGCTCATCCAGGGTTGGCAGGACGGGATCCCCGGAATGAAGGTCGGCGGCCGGCGAAAGCTGACGATTCCGCCTGCTCAGGCCTATGGCCCGGCCGGCGGCGGCCACCGGTTGTCGGGGAAGACCCTGATATTCGTGATCGATTTGCTGGGTGTTCGCTGACGCGTTACGTGAGAAAAAGGGGACGGGCGTCATCTGACGCCCGTCTTCCCTGAAATTTGCCCCGGTGTCGGTTTTCCTGTCCTACGCTTCAGATCGCTTGCATGAGCGAATCCTGACGGTTCGAGGATGGAGGTCCCATGACGGATCCCGACGAAACCCGAACGATCACCGGGTGGAAAACTGCGTCAAGGTTCTACCGGCAGAAGCCGGGTCTGGGGTGGCTGCTGGCACTACTGGCGGTTCCGTTGCTGCTCGGACTGCTCGGCTGGGGGACGCTCGACAAATCCGGTCGCGATCTCGACGCCTCGATCCCCAGCATCGACCCCACGGTGTCGGAGCCCGAAGTCAACCTGCCGGGTCTGCCCACCGCGTTGTCAATCATGCGCAACGGCAACGACATAACGCTGTCCGGGGATCTTCCGGACGCGGCCGCGCGCACCGGCCTGCTCGATCTGTTGAGGTCGATCCACGGTCCGGACGTGAACCTGGTCGACAACCTCAACATCGCGGCCGGGGCGCCCGGCCCGGACCTGACGGGACTGCAGGGCGTGTTCTCCGCCGCGGTCGACATCCCGGATTTCAACTGGAAACGCGAGGGCGACAACGTCACGCTCACCGGCATCGCGCCGAACGAAGAAGTGCGCGCCGCGGTCGAGGCGGCCGCCCGCTCCGCGTGGCCGGACGCCAACATCACCAACCGGATCCAGGTGGCGACCGCACCCGCGCCCGGCGGTGACTGCGCCACGCTGCAGTCCGACATCACCGCGCTGATCGATGCCCCGATCAACTTCGAAACCGACGGGGCGACACTGACATCGGGCAGCGAGCAGATGCTGTCCCGGGTCGCGGAGAAGATCACCGCCTGCCCCGAAGCGCGCATCTCGGTGGACGGCTACACCGACAACAGCGGCAACGACGCCATCAACATCCCGTTGAGCGCCAACCGCGCCAAGTCCGTCGCCGAGTTCTTGATCTCCCAGGGCGTCGCGGCTGACCTCGTCACCTCCCGGGGGCACGGTTCGGCGAATCCCATCGCCGGCAACGACACGCCTGCGGGCAAGGCCCAGAACCGCCGCGTCGAGATCACCGTCAGCTAAGGAGAATTCGAGATGGACTTCGTCATCCAATGGTTGTGGTACCTGCTGGCTTTCGTGGTCGGCTCGCTGGTGGCCTGGCTGATCACCGTGGTGGCAGTGCGGCGCACCACCGAGGAGGAGGCCTTCGCCGACCTGCCGGGCTCGCGTGAGATAGGAGCGCAGCGATGAACGACGTCAACTGGTGGTTGATGGTGCTGGCCTTCGCGCTGGGGTTGCTGCTGACCTTCGCCTTCATGATCCGGCGGGTCACCCGCGAGGTGCCCGTATACGGACCGCTGGGACGTGGGCCCGGCGTCGACGCGGGCACCGGGGACATCGAGATCGCCGATACGGCACCCTTCGGCGCCGGCTCGGTCCGATTGGCCGAGGCCAGTCGCACCGGCCCGCCGGGACACACCATCAAGGGCAACGAGGACTCGATGCTGTACCACACCACCGACAGTCCGTCGTACGAGCAGACCATCGCCGAGGTGTGGTTCGTCGACGAGGAGACCGCGGTCAAGGCCGGCTTCGGACGCTGGGACAAGAACCAGACGAAATAGTGCGTCGAGCTACCGCGTGCGCAGCGCCGAGCTACTGCGTGCGCAGCACGAAGCCGACGCCCCGCACGGTGTGCAGCAGTCGCGGGGCACCGCCGGCCTCGAGCTTGCGCCGCAGATAGCCGATGAACACGTCGACCACGTTGGTGTCGGCGGCGAAGTCGTAGCCCCAGACCAGTTCGAGCAGCTGCGCGCGGGACAGCACCGCGGTCTTGTGCTCGGCGAGCACCGCCAGCAGATCGAACTCGCGCTTGGTCAGGTCCACGTCGACGCCGTTGACCCGGGCCCGGCGGCCGGGGATGTCCACTTCCAGCGGACCCACCTGGATGGTCTCCGAGGAGAACGTGGCCGTGGCGCCGCGACGGCGCAGCAGGGCCTTGACCCGGGCCACCAGTTCGGCGAGCACGAAGGGCTTGACCAGGTAGTCGTCGGCGCCGGCCTCGAGCCCCGCCACCCGGTCGTCGACCGAGCTGCGCGCCGAGAGCACGCACACGGGCACGTCGTTGTCCATGGCCCGCAGCGCGGTCACCACGCTGACGCCGTCGAGCACCGGCATGTTGATGTCCAGCACGATCGCGTCGGGCCGGGTCTCGGTGGCGCTGCGCAGGGCCTCGGCCCCGTCGACGGCGGTCGACACCTCGAAACCGGAGAGCCGCAGGCCGCGCTCGAGCGAGGCCAGCACGTCGGCGTCGTCGTCGACCACCAACACCCGGGGGGAACCTGCAGCATTGTCCATGGGCTCAATTTTGCCTGATCGCCGCCCGCGAACGTCGCAGGTGATTGACCTCAACAATTGTTCGGGTTCTACGTTGGGCGTCATGAGCACGGCGCAGGCGGGTCCGACCTCGCCAAACGACGCGTCCGCCGCCACGTCGGCGCCGCGGGAATCGGACTGTCGCCGTGTCGTGGCAGCATCGGAATTGGAGGTCGGTTGGCGACGTTGATGTCGCGGGGGTCGGGTATCGGTAGGGGTGGGCCCGCACGAAGGAGCGACGAGGGAGTTGATTGCACCGCCGCCGCAGCGCATCAGGGGCAGCTCGGATCTGATCCGGCTGCTGCCCTATCTGCTGCCCTACCGCGTGCGCTGGGCCACGATGGTGGTCGTCGCGCTGGTCAGCCTGGTGGCGACCATCGCGATCCCGCTGATGACCAAGGCCGTGATCGACGGGCCCATCCGCAATCAGGATCAGCGCGGGCTGTGGATCCTGGGCAGCGCCGCGCTGGCGATCGGGGTCACCGAGGCGGTGCTGTGGTTCATCCGTCGCTGGTTGACCGCGCGGGCGACCATGGGTGTGGAGGCCGACATCCGCAAGGACCTCTACGCGCGGCTGCAGATCCTGCCGATGTCGTTCCACGGGCGCTGGCAGTCGGGTCAGCTGCTGTCCCGGGTGATGAACGACCTGGCCACCATCCGCCGCTTCCTGTCCTTCGGCCTGGTTTTCATGCTGCTCAACGCCCTGCAGATCACCGTCGTCACGGCCATCCTGCTGAGCATGTACTGGCCGCTGGGCGTGGTCGTCCTGGTGTCGGTGGTGCCCATCACGGCCACGGTGCTGCACTTCGAGCGGCAGTTCACCCGGCTGTCGCGGCAGGCTCAGGACCAGTCCGGGGTGGTGGCCACGCACGTCGAGGAGGCCGCGCTGGGGGCGCGGCTGGTCAAGTCGTTCGGTCGCGAGGAGTACGTCTACGACCGCTTTGACCGTGAGGCCGCCGAACTGTACGACATCCAGGTGCGCAAGGTGGGTGTCTCGGCGCGGTTCTGGACGCTGCTCGAGGTCATCCCGAACCTGACGCTGATCGTGGTGCTCGGCTTCGGCGCGTACGCGGCCGGGCACGGGCTGGTGACCATGGGGACGCTGGTCGCGTTCATCACCATGATGCTGTCGCTGGTGTGGCCGATCGCCTCGCTGGGCTTCCTGCTGTCGATGACGCAGGAATCGATGACGGCGGCGAACCGCATCGCGGAGATCTTCGACGCGCCCCGCGAGATCGACGACGGCCCGGTGACCGCCGGCGCGCGCGCCGGCCGGCTCGAACTCGTCGACGTCGGGTTCCGCTTCCCCGACACCGACGGTCGGCAATCCGGCTGGGCGCTGCGCCACGTCAACCTGACCGTCGAGGCCGGGGAGACCGTCGCGCTGGTCGGGTCGACGGGCTCGGGCAAGTCGGTGTTGGTGGCGCTGCTGTCTCGGCTCTACGACGTCAGCGAGGGGCGAATCCTGCTCGACGGCACCGATATCCGCGAGCTCAGCCTGCCGGTGCTGCGCAGCGCGGTCGCGACGGCCTTCGAGGATCCCACGCTGTTCTCCATGTCGGTGGCCGAGAATCTGCGCCTGGGCCGCGGCCCCGACAATCCGGCCACCGACGAGGAACTGGCCCGCGCCATCGACATCGCGGCCGCCGACTTCGTCTACGAGTTACCGTTCGGCCTGGACACCCGGATCGGCGAGCAGGGCATGAGCCTGTCCGGCGGTCAGCGCCAACGCCTTTCGCTGGCCCGCGCCATCCTGGCGGCCCCGAGCGTGCTGGTGCTCGACGACACGCTCTCGGCGCTGGACGTGCACACCGAGGCCGACGTCACCGCGGCGCTGCGGCGGGTGTTGGGCTCGGTCACCGGAATCGTTGTCGCACATCGGGCCTCGACGGTGCTGCTGGCCGACAAGGTGGCCCTGCTCGAGGTGGTCGACGGCGTGGGCACCATCACCCACACGGGCACCCATTCGGCGTTGTTGGCCACCGTGCCGCAGTACCGCGATCTGCTGGCCGCCGAGGACGAACTCAACGACGACCTCGAGTACGCCACCACCTGGGAGGCCGACGCCCAGTGGGATCGGCTGACCCAACTGCAGGAGGTGAACGATGCGGGAGACGGTTTGGCGCGGCCGGTTCGACGAGAAGTCTGACGACGATTCGCCGATCGACGAGAAGCTGCCGCGGCGCCGCGAGGCCCGGGAACTGCTGTTCTCGCTGCTGCGGCCGTTCCGGGTCACGGTGGCGGCGCTGGCGGTCATCGTGGTGGTGGAAAACGCGGCGCGGCTGTCGGTTCCGCTGCTGGTCCAGCGCGGCATCGACCGCGGTATCCCGCCGATCGCCGAGGGCGGGCCGGCCCGCGAACTCGCCCTGGTGGTGGCGGCGCTGTGCGCGGTGGTCGCCGTGCAGGCCGTCGGCCGGTTGGTGTTCCTGAAGCGCTCCGGGCAGGTGGGTCAGAAGGTCCTGCTGGAGCTGCGGCGGCGGGTGTTCCGGCATTTCGGGCGCCTCGATGTCGCGTTCCACGACCGCTACACCTCCGGGCGGGTGGTCAGCCGGTCCACCAACGACATCGACGCAATCCAGGAGTTGCTGCAGAACGGGTTCGACAGCCTGGTCACCGCGGTGCTGACGATGTTCGGCACCGCGATCCTGCTGGTGGTGCTGGACTGGCGGCTGGGCCTGATGTGCCTGGTGGCCTTCCCGATCCTGGTGCTGCTGGCGGCATGGTTCCGCACCGAGTCCGCCAAGACCTACCGCGAGGTGCGCGACAGCGCCGCGCTGGTGATCGTGCAGTTCGTCGAGACGATGACGGGCATCAAGGCGGTGCAGGCCTACCGCCGCGAGGAGCGCAACCAGGAGATCTTCGATGGCGTCGCCGACCGCTACCGCGACATCAACGAGAAGACCTTCAAGCTGGTCGCGGTCTTCATGCCGGGGGTCAAGCTGGTCGGCAACATCACCACCGGGGTGGTGTTGCTCTACGGCGGCTACCGCGTGCTGCAGGGCGACATGACCATCGGCACCCTGACCGCGTTCCTGCTGTACCTGCGGATGTTCTTCGAGCCGATGCAGGAGATCACGCAGTTCTTCAACACCTTTCAGTCGGCGTCCTCAGCGCTGGAGAAGCTGGCCGGGGTGCTGGCCCGCCCGCCGGCGATCGCCGACCCGCCGCGTCCCGTCGCGTTGCCGCACGTCCGCGGCGAGGTGACGTTCACCGGCGTCGGCTTCGAGTATGTGCCGGGGCGCCCGGTGCTGCCCGGCCTGGACCTGACCGTGCCGGCGGGGCAGACGGTCGCGCTGGTGGGCACCACCGGCGCGGGCAAGACGACCATCGCCAAGCTGATCGCCCGGTTCTACGATCCCACCGTCGGGGCGGTGCGCCTCGACGGCGTGGACCTGCGCGACCTTGCGCAGGACGAGTTGCGCCGGCACGTCGTGATGGTCACGCAGGAGAACTTCATGTTCTCCGGCACCGTGGCCGACAACATCCGCTTCGGCCGACCGGAGGCCACCGACGCCGAGGTGGTCGCGGCCGCGCAGGCCGTGGGCGCGGACCGGTTCATCGCGACGCTGCCCGACGGGTACGACACCGATGTGGCCAAGCGCGGCGGTCGCCTGTCGGCCGGGCAGCGCCAACTGATCGCCTTCGCCCGCGCCTTCCTCGCCGACCCGGCGGTGCTCATCCTCGACGAGGCGACCTCCGCGCTGGACATTCCCAGCGAGCGGATGGTGCAGCGGGCGCTGCGCACCGTGCTGGCCGACCGCACCGCGCTGGTCATCGCCCACCGGCTGTCCACCGTCGAGGTCGCCGACCGGGTGCTGGTGCTCGAGCACGGGCGCATCATCGAGGACGGGCCACCGGCGGAACTCATTCGCGGCGACGGGCATTACGCGGCGCTGCACGACGCCTGGGTGCGGTCGCTGGTCTAAAGCTGGTTCAGGGCAGGCCCATCCGGCGGTAGCGGTCCAGCCGGGCCGTCAGCCGCGCGGAATCGACCTGACCGGAGAGCCCGGCCACCTCGACCGCGATCGCCCGGCCGAGGCGCTTGGAGAACTCGATCGGCTCGTCGGCGGCATCCGGCGACTCGGGGACGATGACGTCGACGATCCCGTTGCGTTGCAGGTCGACCGACCGAACCCCTTGGGCCGCAGCGAGTTCGGGTGCGTGGTCGGTGTCGCGGAAGACGATCGCGCTGGCGCCCTCCGGGGGCAGCGGCGCGAGCCATCCGTGCAGCGCGGCCAGCACCCGGTCGGCGGGCACCATCGCCAGCGCCGGGCCGCCGCTGCCCTGGCCCATCAGCACCGACACCGTCGGCACCGGCAGCGTCACCAGTTCCGAGAGGCAGCGGGCGATCTCCGCGGCCAGCCCGCCCTGCTCGGCCTCCTGCGACAGCGCCGGGCCGGCGGTGTCGATGACGAGCACCAGCGGCAGCTGCAGCCCGGCGGCCAGCGCCATCCCGCGGCGGGCCTCGCGCAGCGCGGCCGGGCCGACCAGTCCGCCGACGAGGCGCTGCTGGCCGAGGACGACGACGGGCTGCCCGCCGAAGCGGGCCAGCGCCAGCAGCGTGGTCGCGGCCTCCCCGGCGCCGGTGCCCGACAGCAGCACCCGCGCCCCGGCCCCATGCTTGAGCAGATGCCCGACCCCGGGCCGATCGGGGCGCCGGGACGCCTCCACCGAGGTCCAGGCCTCGACCTCGGGGATCGGGGACTCGGGTAGCGGTTCGGGGGCCGGGCCGGGCGGATCGGCGACGACCTTGAGCGCCCAGTCCAGCGTCTGACGCAGGCCCTCGAGCGGGACGACGCCGTCGATGACGCCGTGGTGGCGCAGGTTCTCGGCGGTCTGCACCCCGGGCGGAAACGGTGCGCCGTAGAGCTGTTCGTAGACCCGCGGGCCGAGGAAGCCGATCAGCGCGCCGGGTTCGGCGACCGTGATGTGGCCCAGCGAACCCCAGGAGGCGAACACCCCGCCGGTGGTCGGGTGCCGCAGGTACACGAGATAGGGCAGGTGGGCCTGCTTGTGCATGGTCACCGCGGCGGCGATCTTCACCATCTGCAGGAATGCGACGGTGCCCTCCTGCATGCGGGTGCCGCCCGAACTCGGCGAGGCCAGCAGCGGCAACCGCAGGTCGGTGGCCCGTTCGATGGCCGCGGTGATGCGCTCGGCGGCGGCCACGCCGATCGAGCCCGCCAGGAAGTCGAACTCGCCGGCCACCACGGCCACCCGGCGCCCGGCGACGGTGCCTTCGCCGGTCAGCACCGACTCGTCGAGGCCGGTCGCGGCCCGCGCGGCCGCCAACTCGTCGCGGTACTGCTCGGACATCGCGACCTCGACGGGCGGGGCGTCCCAGCTGACGAACGATCCCGGGTCCAACACTGCGTCGCGCAGTTGCAGGGCACTGATGCGGCTCACGCGGACGAGATTAGCCCGGGCCGTCTCTGGAGCGCCCTTCGATCAAATCGCGTCACCTGCGGGTGACGGATATCCACAGGGGTGACTGGCGAGCAGGCCGGGGCTGTGCGTGACTGTCAACAGAGCGTGACGCGATTTGATCGAGGAGCGGCGTGGAGAGCAGCAGCGAACCCTGGTGGAAGGAAGATCCCACCATCCGGGCATTCAAGGAACAGGCCTGCGCAGACTTCCAGAAGGCCATCGAAGAAGCCAAACCGATCGATCACGAACGCGCGAACGAGCCCGACCCGGTCACTGTGGAGTTCTACTCCGGCAGGCTCCGGCGGGGTCTGGTCGCTGCCCGCGACCGGTTGGCGAAGGCCCGGGCCAACTACGACGACACGGTGATCCAAGCTCGCGCGGCGGGAATGTCGTGGGGCGAGATCGCGACGTTGCTCGGCGTAGCGCGCCAGCAGCTGCACCGCCGGTATCGAGACCGCAGTTAGTCTGGGCGCATGATCGGAATCACCCGCAACGGCAACGTCATGACCCTCGAGATGCAACGGGAGGAGCGGCGCAACGCTCTGAACTGTGAACTCGTCGACGCCCTCCGCGAGGCCGTCGAACACGCCGCCGAGCAGGACATCCGCGCCATCGTGTTGACCGGTGCGGGCCCGGTGTTCAGTTCCGGTGCCGATCTCACCGACGCCGCCGGGATGGCGGAGAAACTCCCGGACAAGGCGCTGGCCCTGAACCTGGCGATCGACAAGGCCCCGGTCCCGGTGATCGGCGCCATCAACGGTCCGACCATCGGCGCCGGGGTGATCCTGTCGCTGATCTGCGATCTGCGGGTGGTGGCGCCGGAGGCGTACTTCCAGTTCCCGATCGCCAAGTACGGGCTGGCCATCGACAACTGGAGCGTCCGCCGACTCACCTCACTGGTCGGGGCCGGCCGGGCCCGCGGCATGCTGTTGGCCGCCGAGAAACTCACCGCCGACACAGCACTGCACACCGGGTTGGCCAACCGGATCGGCACCCTGGCCGACGCGCAGGCCTGGGCCGCCGAGATCGCCGGGTACGCGCCGCTGTCGCTGCAGCACTCCAAGCGGGTGCTCAACGACGACGGTGCCTACGAGCAGCCGTGGCCCGAACACAAGGAGATGTTCGACCGGGCCTGGGCCAGCAAGGACGTCATCGAGGCTCAGGTGGCGCGCATCGAGAAGCGGCCACCGAACTTCATCGGGGCGTGATGCTCTCCTCGGCGATCCGGTTGGTGGGCGGCACCGCCGCGCTGGCGACGGGCGGCTGGCTGCTGCGCGCGCTCCACGGTGCGCCGTCCGCCCTGGGCGCCGGCGCGGACGCCATCGCCAAGGTCGCCGACGGCTCGTCGAACTACCACGACGGCGTCTTCCACAACCTGGAGCCGGCCTCGCTGATCAGCCTGACCCGCCAGGACCAGTGGCGACTGCTCCACGACATGTTCGACGGCGCGAAGAGCGGTCCGGGCCGGCCCATCCCGGTGATCACCCCCGACACCGGCATCCCGGCCGCCGACCTGGCGGTCACCTGGTACGGGCACTCGTCGGCGGTCATCGAGGTCGACGGCTACCGCGTCCTGGCCGACCCGGTCTGGAGCCGGCGCTGCTCACCGTCGCGCAGCGTGGGCCCGCAGCGGCTGCACCCGGTGCCGGCTCCGCTGACGGCGCTGCCCGCCATCGACGCGGTCATCATCAGCCACGACCACTACGACCACCTCGATGTCGACACCATCAAAGAGCTTGTGCAAACCCAGAATTCGGCGTTCTACGTCCCGTTGGGAATCGGCGCGCACCTGCGCACCTGGGGCGTCCCCGAGGACCGCATCGTCGAGTTGGACTGGAACCAGGCCGGCGAGCTCGGCGAGCTGCGCATCGTCTGCACCCCAGCCCGGCACTTCTCCGGGCGCTTCCTGACCCGCAACACCACGCTGTGGTCGTCGTGGGCGATCGTCGGCCCGCGGCACCGCGCCTTCTTCGGCGGCGACACTGGCTACACCGCCAGCTTCGCCGACATCGGCGACGAGCACGGCCCGTTCGATCTGACCCTGATGCCGGTGGGCGCCTACCACCCGGGCTGGCCGGACATCCACATGAACCCGGAGGAGGCGGTGCGGGCCCACCGCGACGTCACCGACGCGGGCAAGGGGCTGTTCGTCCCCATCCACTGGGCCACCTTCCGGCTGGCCCCGCACCCGTGGTCCGAACCCATCGAGCGGATGCTCGCCGCGGCCACCGAGTCGGCGGTCGCGGCCGCGGTGCCGCGCCCCGGCCAGCGCGTCGAGACGGCCCCGGCCGACCCGCAGACCGACCCCTGGTGGCGCTTGTAACCCGCCTCACCGCCCCGCACCGGCTACGGTTTGGGTGTGAAACGCGCGGCGGTGCTGGGTGTCCTGATGACGCTGGTCGTGTCCGGATGTCAGGCGCCCGAGCGGCCCTCGACCATGGAACTTCCCGCCGCGGCGGTCGACAACGCGGTGGCGAAGCTGACCGGGATCGCCGAGGACCTGATGAATTCCTCGGGCATCCCGGGCATGGCGGTCGCGGTGGTGCACGAGGGAAAGACCATTTACGCCAAGGGCTTCGGCGTCAAGGACATCCGCGAGGACGACACCCTGGACAACCGCGTCAACCGGGACACCGTCTTCCAGGTGGCCTCGTTGTCCAAGTCGCTGTCGGCCTCGGTGGTCGCCCGGCGGGTCGGCGCCGGGTCCATCGACTGGGACACCCCGCTGGTCTCGAAGCTGCCCGACTTCGCGCTGGCGGATCCGGCCGTCACCGCGATGGTCACCGTCGGCGACATGTTCGCCCACCGTTCCGGTCTGCCCGACCACGCCGGGGATCTGCTAGAGGACCTCGGCTACGACCGCGGCTACGTGCTGAGCAAGCTGCGCGAACTCCCGCTCGACGGCTTCCGAACCTCCTACGCCTACACCAACTTCGGCCTGACCGCCGCCGCCGAGGCGGTGGCCGCCGCGGCCGGCAAGTCCTGGGAGCAACTGGCCGACGATGTGCTCTACGAGCCGCTGGGCATGACCTCGACGAGTTCGCGCTTCACCGACTACGAGAACCGATCCAACCGGGCCGTCGGCCACCTGCGCATCGACAACCGCTACGAGCCGCGCCTGCAGCGTGACGCCGACCCGCAATCACCGGCCGGCGGCGTCAGTTCCTCGGTCGCCGACCTGGCGCACTCGTTGACGATGATCCTGGCCGAGGGCGGGTCCGAGGCGCTGCTGCCCGCGGTGACCCCGCAGATCGTGTCCCGCCGGCCCACCGAACCGGCCATGCGCGCAGGGTTTTACGGCTACGGGTTCAACGTCGGCACCACCTCGGCGGCCCGCACGCAGCTCAGCCATTCGGGGGCCTTCGAACTCGGGGCCGCCGCCAACTTCGTCGTGCTCCCGTCGGCCGACGTCGGCATCGTCGCGCTGACCAACGCCACCCCGTCCGGCGTCCCGGAGACCCTCACCGCCGAATTCGCCGACCTGGTGCAGTTCGGGGAGGTCCGCGAGGACTGGCGTGGGCTCTACCGCGACGCGTTCGCGGACCTGGACGCCCCGGTCGGGTCGCTGGTGGGCAAGACGCCGCCGACGTCGCCGGCCCCGGCACCACCGCTGCCGGAGCTGGCGGGCACGTACGCCAACGACTACTGGGGGCCGGCCACCGTGACCGAACGCGACGGGAAGCTGACCCTGTCGCTGGGGCCCAACGCCGAGCCGTGGCCGCTGACGCACTGGGACGGCAACGTCTTCACCTTCGGTTTCCTCAGCGAGAACGCGCCGCCGGGCACCATCTCAAAGGCTAGTTTCAACGGTGACACGTTGGAGCTCGAGTACTTCGACGCCGAGGGCAAGGGAACTTTCACGCGATGACCGAGACGACCGTCGTCGAGCCGCTCGCCGGTCTCTCCGATGAAGAGGTGGCCCAGCGCGTCGTTGCCGGCAAGACCAACGACGTGCCGACCCGGGCCGCGCGCAGCGTCTCGGAGATCGTCCGCTCCAACGTCTTCACCCGGATCAACGCGATCCTCGGGGTGCTGTTCTGCATCGTGCTGGCGACCGGCTCGCTGATCAACGGGCTGTTCGGGCTGCTGATCATCGCCAACAGCGGCATCGGCATCATCCAGGAGATCCGGGCCAAGCGCACCCTGGACCAGCTCGCCATCGTCGGGCAGGCCCGGCCGACGGTGCGGCGCCGGTCCGGCACCGCGGCGCTGCCGCCCAACGAGGTGGTCCTCGACGACGTCATCGAGGTGGGGCCGGGGGATCAGATCGTCGTCGACGGCGAGATCCTCGAGGAGGCCAATCTTGAGGTCGACGAGTCGCTGTTGACCGGGGAGGCCGACCCGATCGCCAAGGACGCCGGCGACAAGGTGATGTCCGGCAGCTTCGTGGTCGCCGGCACCGGGGCCTACCGCGCGACCAGGGTCGGCCGGGAGGCGTACGCCGCGCAGCTCGCCGAGGAGGCCAGCAAGTTCACGCTGGTGAAATCCGAACTGCGCAGCGGCATCAACAAGATCCTGAGGTTCGTCACCTACCTGCTGTGGCCCGCCGGGCTGTTGACCATCTACACCCAGCTGTTCACCACCGACGTGGGCTGGCGCGAATCGGTGCTGCGGATGGTGGGCGCGCTGGTCCCGATGGTTCCCGAGGGCCTGGTGCTGATGACGTCGATCGCGTTCGCGGTCGGCGTGATCCGGCTGGGCCGACGCCAGTGTCTGGTCAACGAACTGCCCGCCATCGAGGGCCTGGCCCGGGTGGACGTGGTGTGCGCCGACAAGACGGGCACGCTGACCGAGAACGGGATGCGCTTCGCCGAACTCAAGGCGCTCGGCGGCATCGAGCGCGACCGGATCGACGCCGCGCTGGCCGCGCTGGCCGCCGACGACCCCCGGCCCAATGCCAGCATGCAGGCCATCGCCGAGACGTTCGCCACCTCGCCGGGCTGGCAGGCCGCCGCCTCGGCCCCGTTCAAGTCCGCGACCAAGTGGAGCGGCACGTCCTACGGCGAGCACGGCAACTGGGTGATCGGCGCCCCGGACGTGCTGCTCGACGCCGGCTCCGCGGCCGCCGCCGAGGCCGAACGCATTGGCGCCCAGGGGCTTCGGGTGCTGTTGCTCGGATCCTCGGACCGTCCCGTCGACGCCCCCGACGCCCCGGGTCAGGTGACGCCGGCGGCGCTGGTGGTGCTCGAGCAGAAGGTCCGCCCCGACGCCCGCGACACCCTGGATTACTTTGCCGGCCAGAAGGTCTCGGTCAAGGTCATCTCCGGTGACAACGCCGTCTCGGTGGGCGCGGTCGCCGATTCGTTGGGTCTGCACGGCGCCACCCTGGACGCGCGCCAGCTGCCCGAGGAGCAGGACGCGCTGGCCGAGGCGCTGCAGAGCCACACCACCTTCGGCCGGGTCCGGCCGGACCAGAAACGCACCATGGTGCACGCGCTGCAGTCCCGCGGACACACCGTGGCGATGACCGGCGACGGCGTCAACGACGTGCTCGCCCTCAAGGACGCCGACATCGGGGTGGCGATGGGCTCGGGTAGCTCGGCGACCCGAGCCGTCGCGCAGATCGTGTTGCTGGACAACAAGTTCGCCACCCTGCCCTACGTGGTGGGGGAGGGCCGCCGGGTCATCGGCAACATCGAGCGGGTCTCCAACCTGTTCCTCACCAAGACCGTCTACTCGGTGTTGTTGGCGCTGCTGGTCGGCATCGTCGGGTTGGGTTCGCAGATCTTCGACTACGACCCGCTGCTGTACCCGTTCCAGCCGATCCACGTCACCATCGCGGCGTGGTTCACCATCGGCATCCCGGCGTTCATCCTGTCGCTGGCCCCCAACAACGAACGCGCCCACACCGGTTTCGTGCGCCGGGTGATGCTGGCCGCGCTGCCGTCGGGCATGACGGTCGGGATCGCGACCTTCGTCTCCTACCTGGTCGCCTACGAGGGCAACGACGTCTCCCGCGAGGTCCAGAACCAGGCC
>Ga0265293_10002496_pt1 | contig 36671 bp, 34 predicted proteins | sample Munlanlewell138R_FD_192505 | JGI IMG/M metagenome (GOLD analysis project Ga0265293, IMG submission 192505) | Leachate microbial communities from a municipal landfill in Southern Ontario, Canada - Leachate well 138R | ecosystem: Engineered > Solid waste > Landfill > Unclassified | place: Canada... | reverse complement strand
CTTCACTCCCTTGACGTATACAGGCCCGGTCAGCGGATGCAGGCCACCGGGATCGATGTTCGCAAAGTCGGCCACCGTCGAACCGGGGCCGATCTGGCCGTCGATGGCGTCGCGCGTCTCGAGCACGACTTCTTCGCCTTCACCGACTTCCAGTACCGGCTCGATGTCCGGGTGATAACGGTTGTGCCCGCAGTGCGGTTCGGCAGCCAGCGGTTTGCTCCGATCGATGCGGATCGCGTGCATCTGTGTCTCCCCTGTTTTCTTGTGTCTTCCGGCGTCGCGGCTGATTTTCCCGATTTTCGCCGGTGGGCATGGTCATTCGCCTGCCGATGTGTGCGTCGACAAGATCGGCGGAAACTCATTTCAGTGAAAGATCCACCCGCATGGATGTCGGAGTCGATGCCGGGGTGGAGGTGGATGCCGTGTCAGCCGCTGGTGCCTGCATGCCGCCCGTTTCGTTCGGACCCGCCGCCGGAGCGGTCTGCGTCCGTGCACCGCTTTTTTCGTCCTTGCCGGCGGCGACGATGAAAATCCGCTCGCCGGAGATGCCGCCACGCTCGACGAGCCAGTCCTTGACCTGCTGGGCGCGTTCATTGCCCAGGGCGGCAAGTTCGACGTCGCCGACCTCGATGTGTTCGAGCATCATTCGCTCCATTTCCGCGACCGGCTGCTTCTTCACCAGTCCGATCGCGTTGCGCGGCTTGTCGAATTTCGCGGCTTTCCAGGCGCGCTCGAGATACACCGGGTATTTTTCCGGATCGATCGGGGCCACGCCGTCCGCTTCTCCTGCCGTCTGATCGTCCTGGGCGGATCCGCGCCGCTGCGCCGCGACTGCTTGTCGCAACGCGCGCTGGCGCAGCCCTTCGCGGTCGACATCGGGGTCGATGTGGCCGGCCAGATCCAGCTTCAGACCCGGTCGGTCGGTCAGGGCCGCGGCGATCTTCTGCAGCTTGTCGATGGCGCTGTCATCCAGCATGGCGCTTCCCGCCACAAAACCGATCCAGGACAGCTCGGCGCCGCTCCCACCGGCCAGATTGGCCAGAAGCGAAAACGGCGCGGTCACTGTCTTGACGATCAGATTGCCGATGATGCGCAGAACGATGCCCGAGATGCTGAACTGGGGATCGTCCAGCGAACCGCTGACTGGCAGATTGACATCGATGACACCGTTGCGGTCCTTCAGCAGCGAGACGGCAAACAGCACGGGCAGATCGAGCGCATCGGGGCTCTCGACCGCGTTGCCGAAAGTCAGCTGGTTGAGGATGACGTGATTTTCCGCCGTCAGCTCACGATGGTCGAGACGATAGGCGAGCTGGGCCGACAGTTTTCCTTTTTCAATGCCGTAGCCGACATATTTGCCGGAGTACGGCGACAATCCCGGAAGATCGACATCGTCGACGGTTGCCTTCAGATCCAGACGCAGCGGATCGGCCAGTGCATCGATCTGTCCGGCCAGCTCGAGCCGTCCGGTCTGGTTGACACGGCCGTGCAATTCCAGTTCGCCGGCCTGTCCGGCGACGATCTGCGAGATCTGACCGTTCAGGTCGCTCAGCCGTGCCGAATAGTTCGGCTGGATGAAGAAATCGCTGAAGTCGACATCGCCATCGACCAGATGGATGCCGCCGATGCGCAGCGTGCCGTTGCCCGTTTCAGCGCCGCCGGATGCATGCCCTGCGGCCGCCGCGACCGCGGTTGTCGCCTTGACCGGCGTCGACGCAGGATCACTCGCATGGTTCGTTGTTGCCGCACTGTTCGCTTCGCCGTCATTCGGTGAGGACATCAACGCACGCAGATTCAGCTGTCCCTGTGCATCGAGAATGATGCGAGCCTGCAAGCCTTCGAGTGTGATTTTGTCGAGATCGGTCGCCATCGTTGCCGAATCGAAGGTGATTCCGTCCACCGTCAGTGATTTCCAGTCCAGCAGCTTCTCCTCGCTGCCGCGGATGCCGGCGGAAAGACCGGCAATGCCGGCGCGGCCGTTCCAGCGGATGTGCGGACCGGCTGTACCGCTTTTTGTCTGTGCCGGCATGGCCAGGCGCAGGCGTCCTTCGGCATTCAGGGTTCCACTGGCGATGTCGGCGTTGCTGAATTCCGCGGCCCAGGGCTGCAGTGGTGCCAGTGCCAGATTGCGCACCGCCACCTGCCATTGCGCGAGCATCGGATCCAGTCCGGCTTCGCCGGACACAGACAGGGCGCCGCGCCGGCCGAGGCGGGCCTGTAACGAGACCCTGGCCGGGGCTGCGCCGCTGACGGTCGACAGGTCTCTGGCCGAGATGGCGAGATCATGGATTGGCAGACGTGCGGTTCCGCTGCCCTGCTGGTCCTGCAGATCGATGGCGAAGCCCTGCACGGCGAGTTTGCCGAGCGTGACCGTCCAGGGGGCGGAAGCTCCATCCCTGTTTCCTCTGCGGCTTCGATCGCCTGCGCTCGCGCCCGCCGGGCGCTGCTGAATGGCGACCGCACCGCCCGACACTGCCGGTGTCTTGAGGAGACGCTGAACGTTGAACTGTCGTTCGCCGTGATTGCGCTGCACGAGCAGCTGACCGCCACGGGTCGCCAGGCTGCCCAGTTCGATCGTGCGCGAGCTGATCTCCACGGTGCCGGCTACCAGTTCGAGCCGGGGCAGGCTGAGCAGCGTACGTTGGCCCGGGTCCTGATGCAACGCCAGATCATCGATCTGCAGGGCGGTGTCCTGGAAGCGGATCGACGGCTCGCTCGACGCCTGCTCCGGTGCCTCGATGCGCAGGTGGGTCTGTAGCGCAAGCCGGCCGCTGGCGACATTGAAATCGAGCCACGGTTCGGCGATCCACCACCAGTCGCCCGGACTGACGTCCTTCACGTCGAGGTCAGCATCGACCTCACCTTTTTGCCAGGCGCTTGTGCCGGCGGCCCGAAGCTGTTCTCCATGATCGAGCCGAAAGCCGAGTTCAAAGCCGGCCGCCATTGCCGGATCGCTCGACAGATCGCGTATCCGTGCTTCGACGGCACTCGCCTCGAGCTGCAGTGCGCGTGGCACGAATTGGGCATCCTGGACGGCAATGGCGCCATTTTCGAGCACGATTTCGCCGATCCACCAGTCGATCGCGGGCCTCGCCGCATCGGGACGCTGCGTGGAACCCAGAGTCGTCGATGCCGGATTTTCTGCAGCGAGCGGCGGTGTCGACTCCGGTTCGGCGGCCGGGCCGGCATCGATCTCTACGCCGCTCGGATCGCCTTCTTCTTCGGAATCAGCGGCCGGAGCCCGGGCCGAACCGGCGGTAACGGCCCCGCCCCCCGACCGTTCCATCGCTGCCAGCACCGGCTCGAGGAAGCGGTGTGCATCAGCACGGCGCGCCACCGAGGCACTGGGCGCCTGGATCGTGATTCGCTCGGCCGCGTAGCGGTTGGCAGGCCAGGCCAGCGAGATCCCGTCGGCAACAATGGTTTCGGCCGCCAGCAGCGGGGTGCCGCCCGGCTCGCGGATGTCGAGCGTGTCCAGCGTCGCCCGTCCGTTCAGGGCAATGGACGGCATGGCGCCCACCGCCTGGGAAAAGACCAGCGTCAGCGCCGTGTCCAGGTGCGCCGAATGCACCTCGACGGGCAACGGAACCGGAACGTAGCCGATGAAGCGCGTCAGATCCAGATCTTCGAGTGCGAACTCGAGTGTCGAATCGCGCGTCGGACTGAAGGGCAGCGACTCGCCGGCCAGTTCGAAGCGGGCACCATCGACCAGCGCGTGCAGACTGGGCTCGACGTGTACCTCTTCGTCGACCGGAAGACTCGACACGAACGGAATGCGCAGTGCAAGCTCGCGTACTTCATGCCGCTCGCGCAGCAGCGCATCGTCGAAAACGAAGCGGCCTTCGTCGATGACGATATTGGTCACGGAAAAGCGCGGTGGCGTTTTCGATGGCGCATCCGTCTGCGCCGGCTGTGCCAGCCGATCGATCAGATCCTGGATATCGAGCCGCCCCCCTGCGTCACGCCGGATCCGCACCTGTGGCGCCTCCAGCCGCAGCGCGGATACCACCGGTGCGAAGCGAAACAGCGAGCGCCACGACAGATCGGCTTCGAGCAGGCGAAAACCGGCGAGGACGTCATCGTCGGGAGCCTCCGCATCGCTGCCGACGGGTGCAACCGATTCCGCAGATTCCGCAGATTCCGCAGATTCCGCAGATTCCGCAGATTCCGCAGATTCCGCAGATTCCGCAGATTCCGCAGATTCCGCAGATTCCGCAGATTCCGCAGATTCCGCAGTCGCAGCCGTTGCAGCCGTTGCAGCCGGTACTTCCGGCTCCTCGGGGCTGGTGCCCTCCCCGATCGCTTCCGCCGGCGCGCCCTGCTCGTCCGGCGCAGCGGGCTCGATCCCGGTGGTGCTTGTACCGGCAACCCGGAAATCATGAACGCGCGCCACGAGCGTGAACGGATTGAACTCGATCTGTCCCACCGTGACCGGACGTTCGAGTGCCTCGCCCAACTGCTTGCTGATCTGACCGCGGGCGATCCACGGTGCAAGTACGAAACCGGCCAGTGCCCAGGTCGCCAGCAGCCCGGCAATGACGAGCAGTGCCCGTACCTGACGTTTCCGGAAGAATTCCTTGCGCTCGATCATTGTGAACGTCTGCCGCAATCGGTCGTGCCTGGAGCATTGTCGCCCATCACGGCGTGCCGGATCCGGAAAGACGTTTTGCCTCGTTCCTGCGGACAAGGTTTGCCGACACGCCGGTTCCCTGCAGTACACTGCCTGCGCCCATGCGCCGCCTGTCTCCCGCCGAACCGCTCGTGATGCTGGCCACCATCGGCCTGTGGCTGCTGCTGGCCATGCTCACCGGCGCTCTGGTCGGTACCGGCTGCAGTCTTTTCCTGGGTGTCCTCTTCCTCGGCGAGGGACGCCTGTATGACGCCTCGACCGGTTTGCTGCTGGTCGTGCTGCCACTGGCCGGGCTGCTCAACGGCCTGCTGCTGCACTACGGCTATCGGCTCGATCGCAGCGGTCTGCGCGACGCGCCGATCGTCGCCGTGAACGAGCAGGACGGACGGATTCCGCTGGTCACGATCTGGATCAAGCCGGTGGCTGCACTGATCACGCTCATCAGCGGCGGATCCGCCGGCAAGGAGGGCCCGTGCTCGCACATCGGCGCCAGCGTGGCGGCCGCCGTCGGGCGGGTGCTGCGTCTGGATCCGGAGCTGCGCAAGCGCCTTGTCGCCTGTGGCGTCAGTGCCGGCTTCGCCAGCGTCTTCGGTACGCCGGTGGCGGGTGCGATCTACGGCATCGAGATGCTGGCGATCGGTCGCATTCGGCACGATTTCCTCTTTCCGGGCATTGTCGCCGGCGTCACCTCGTTCGTTGTCAGCCGCTTCTGGGGCATCCCGTATCCGGAATACCGGATCGCATTCGACCCATCGTTCACACAATTGCTCTTTCTCGCGACGATTCTGATCGGTGTGATCTGCGGCATCGCCGCTTCGTGGTTCGTCGAATTGTGCAATCTGGTGCACCGCTTCTTTCTCTGGCTGCGCACCCGCTTCGCGCTGTGGCCACCGTTGCTGCCCGTGCTCGGCGGCATCGTGCTGGCATTGTTGACCGTGGTCGCGCCGAACGACTACCTCGGGCTCAGTCTGCCAGTCATGGATCGCGCACTGCAGGGCGAAGCCGTCGCCTGGAGCGGCTTTCTCTGGAAGATCCTGTTTGTCGCGCTCACCCTGGGCTCGGGCTTCTACGGCGGCATCGTGACGCCGCAGTTCGTCATCGGTGCGCTCACTGGCGCAACTTTTGCACCTCTGCTTGGCATGGCCCCGGCCCAGGGGGCCGCGGTCGGTCTGGTCGCCGTCGTGGCCTCCGCGTCGAACACACCGGTGGCGGCCGTGCTGATGGGCATCGAGCTCTTCGGTGCCGGTGCGACGCTGTATGTCGCCGGCGCCTGCGCCGCCGCCTATCTGATGATCGGCCACCGCAGTGTCTATCCGGCGCAGCAGATCGCCTATGCCAAGTCGGCCTGGGTCAGCGCGCCGGCACACCAGCGTGTCGGCGAGGAGAAAGTGCAGCTATCGTTCGGCCTGCTGCGCTGGTGGCGCGAAGTGGTCATTGGCTTGTGGCGGCGCCGTCGCTGAATGATCGGCCGTTGTGATGGCGGGTGCGACCGCTGCCGGCTCGGTCGCGGCGGCGGTATCGCTGCTGCCACTGCCCGAGGAGGCACTGGCCATCGCCTTGGCCGTGCGTGAGGCACGTGCGGTCGACGGCGCAAAGAAGATGGCCGTCCAGTCCAGTTCGATGCGAAAACGCTGTTCCGGCGAATACAGCCGGAAGATTCCCTTGGGACTGATGCCGCCGAGCAGCAGCCAGCCGGTATCGGCCTCGTCGAGCCGGGCCTTCAGTTCCTCCCAGCCGTGTGCGCTGGTCATGCGTGTGCTCTGGATCGTCCAGCCGTCGGCCAGACGTGCCGACAGCACGCTGAAATTGGCAGTTGACGCAAACGCGAAATAACCGCGCATCTCGATCGACAGGCGCTTGAATTCCTGCGCCGAGGCGTCGTGCGACGCGATCTGGAACGTGCGATGGTGGCCGAAGACGTGCGCTCTCGCCTTGCACGCCAGTGCATTGTAGAAATCGTTTTCGGTCATGCACAGCAGATGACTCAGATGCTGGCTGTCGAATCGATGTTCGGTCTCTTCCGACAGGATCTCACCGTACTGCACCGTAATGCCCGCCATGCGTGCCGCCTTGAGTCGTTCCCAGGCACCATCGGAAATCTGCACGTCGATGTTCAGTTTCTGCAGCGCTTGCGCCAGCGCAATCGAGAAGTCTGACGCCCCGACGATCAGCAGTCCGTTGCTCTCGGCGGCGGCCAGCCCCAGACCGCGGGACAGTCGGCCGATGCTCAGACCATGCGAGAGCACCGTTGCGAAGATGACCAGAAAGAGAATCGGCAGCAGCTTTTCGGCGTCCGGATAGCCGGCGTCCATCAGCGCCGGACCGAACAGGCCGGCCGTGGCCGCGGCCACGATCCCGCGCGGCGCGATCCAGCCCAGCAGCAGCTTGTCTGTGCGGCGTACGGGCGCAAACGCCATGATGGTGAAAATCGTCGCTGGCCGCACGACGAACATCAGCACGAGAACGAAGGCGATCGCACGCCCGTCGATCAGTTCGAGGTGGCGCAGGCCGAGCTGCGCCGGAATGATGATGAACAGCATCGACAGCAGGACGGTCGCCAGGTTTTCCTCGAAGCTGCGCAGGGCCTCACGCTCGACCAGCTTCATGTTGCCGATGACCAGCCCCATCAGGGTCACCGACAGCAGCCCGGCTTCCGGGCGGACCTGGTTCGACGCCCAGTACAGGATCAGCACCAGCACCATCAGGATCGGCGCCTTCAGGTGCACCGGCACCGCGCCACGCCGATAGAGCTGACCGACGAACCAGCCGCCGGCACCACCGACGATCAGGCCGGTAGCCACCGACAGGCCGAGATTCCAGGCGCTTTCGGCCAGCGTCGCGCCATGCGTGGTGAAGTACTGGAAGCTGAGCACGGCCAGCAGCACGCCGACCGGATCGTTGGCGATCGCCTCCCACTTCAGCAGCGATGCGCTGTCCTTGTTCAGGCGGGCCTGACGCAGCAGCGGCATGATCACGGTCGGCCCCGTGACAACCAGAATCGCACCGGTCACGATCGCCACCGGCCAGTCCAGTCCGCCAATGTAATAGGCCGCCGCCGATGCCAGCAGCCAGGCCAGCGGCGGACCGAGCAGCACCAGGCGCACGACGCCGTGTCCGGTATCGCGCAGTTCGCGCAGCTTCAGGTACATCCCGCCTTCAAACAGGATGATCGCCACTCCCATACCGATCAGCGCGTTCAGTTGCTGCGGCGATTCGGAAGGCGGAATGACTCCGGTGACCGGTCCGAGCAGCAGGCCGCTGGCGATCAGGATCACGATGGCCGGCAGACCGACCCGCCAGGCCAGCCACTGGCTGGCCAGTCCGACGGTCAGAACGATGAGAAGAGTGGTGGCCATCCGGCTGCAGGGAAGGTGCGGATGGCCAGTTTGCCTGAAACGGAAACGGTTTCAGGTATCCGGCTCTGCCGGTACTCAGCTTTTCGGCAACCGGCCCCGTACCTTCTGTGCATCGAACGGGCCGGGATCGGCGATCAGGGCGCGGGCCGCATCCACCTGATCCCAGGTATTCCACAGCAGCACACCGCGTACGCGCCTGTTTTCCAGGTAATAGACGACCCCTTCGCGGTACGGCGTGACCCACTGCTCGACGGTTTCCAGGCGGGCATCGAGCACGCCAACGGCCTCATAGCCGAGATCGAACAGATCCGAGTAGAAAAACGGCAGCACATCGTAGGGCGCAGTCTTGCCGGCCATGTTGCGTCCGGCGCACTCGCCCATCGGTGCCGCCGCGTTTTCGTGCTCGGCACGAAGGCGGCGCTCGAGTGCCGGGGCGGGAAACTCGGCGACGTCGCCGGCAGCATAGATGTCGGGGTCGGAGGTGCGCAGATGCTCGTCGACGACGATGCCGTTACCAGTATCCAGACCGGCTTCCTTCGCCAGCCCGATGTTCGGCGTGATGCCGATGCCGGCGACGATCGCATCGACCTGCAGCGAACTGCCGTCCGACAGGATCAGCGCGTCGGAGCTGCTCATGCCGGTGGCCGTGATGCCGGCGCGCACGTCGACACCCTTGTCCCGGAAATACGCGGTAACCGATTCCGCCAGCGCCTTCGGATACGTACGAGCGCAGATCGTGTCCTCGGGGAACAGCATCGTCACCTTGCATCCGCTCCAGCTCAGCGCGGCGGCCACTTCGCTGCCGATGAAGCCGCCGCCGATGATCGCGATCCGGGCACCGGGCTGCGCTTTCCGGCGCAGTGCGCGGTAGTCGTCGAGCGTGCGGAAATAGATGATGTCCTGGCCGAACGGCAGGCGGCGCGGCGATCCGCCGGTGGCGATCAGCAGCTTGCGGTATTTCCAGGTGTCGCCGGCGTCGTCGCGCACCTGGTGTGCCGCACGATCGATCGCCAGTGCGCGTCGACCCAGTTCTACCGTGGCGCGGGCCTTCGCCATCGGCCGCCAGATATCCTCTTCCTTCGCATCGTTCCAGAGTGCCTTGCTCAGCGGAGGACGATCATACGGAGGGTGCTGTTCTTCTCCGAGCAGAGCGATCGTGCCGCCGGTATCGGCTTCCCGCAGCGCCATCGCCGCCGTCGAGGCGGCCAGCCCGGCGCCGATGATCAGGTAGTCGAATTGATGTTCCATGTCCATGCTCCTCCTGGAGTCCGGACCAAGGCCGGATTGCCGACGATCTTACGCGCAACACCCTGCCGGGAATCGGGAAAACGGCAGCGGCAAACCGGTCAATATGCTATTCCGACAGACTTCTCTCCCCTCCTCACCGACTGAAAGGATCAGGTCATGCAACAACGCCTCGACTACAAGACACTTGCCCCCGATGCCTTCAAGGCCATGCTGGGTGTGGAGATGTACGTGCACAAGAGCGGACTGGAAAACTCCCTGCTCGAACTGGTCAAGACCCGGGCGTCCCAGATCAACCACTGTGCCTGGTGCCTGCACATGCACACCAAGGACGCGCGGGCACTGGGCGAAACCGAGCAGCGTCTCTACCTGGTGTCCGCCTGGCGCGAAGCGCATTGCTATACCGATCGCGAGCGTGCGGCGCTGGCACTGACCGAAGCCGTCACGGAAATCGCCGGGCATGGCGTGCCGGACGCCGTATACGACGAAGTCAGGCGCCACTTCAGCGAGAAGGAAACCGTGGACCTGCTGGTGGCAATCATTGCCATCAACGGCTGGAACCGGCTCAATGTGACGCTTCAGACGACCGTCGGCGACTACGTGAGTCCGCACAAGGCACGATCCTGAACGTGGTACGCAGCTGACGGCCGGCCGGACCGGAACATGGACCGGCCCGGCCGGACATTCACCCTGCCGGGCACTCGTCCGTGGGCCTCTGCCCGGGCAGACAGTGCCGGGCCCGTGACAGGCTTCCTGTGGGCGCGTCGTGTCCGATCGGATCGCCGACGCGTGCGTCGAACGGTTCGGGCCTAACCGGGCCGACCGTCCGGGCGCGGGCGCAGGAGGGCTGGTGCGTGGCGTACGGCAAACAGCAGGAACGCCGCCGACCAGAGTACGCCGGAATACACGGTGGCATCCATCTGTTGCGCCGGTGCGAGCAGCGGCCAGAAAACGCGCAGGACGGCCGCGGTGGCCAGCAGCACGCAGCAGGCCACGTCGGCGGCGTCCGCCGTCAGGGCACGGCCGGTCCAGGCCCGTGCCGTGCGGATCATCATGGCCATCGTCATGCCGCCGATGGTGCCGATGGTGAACGCGTGCACGGCCAGCGGCCGCGCAACCCAGTCGGCTTCATGCAGCGCGCGCAGCACCAGATGAACGGGAATCCATGCGTAGGCCAGGTACAGCACCCAGAGCAGCGGAACACGCAAGGCACTGCGGCAGTCCCACAGGCGCAGCCGCCAGGCATGTACGAGCGCGGTCGCGATCAGGGCCGCGATGAGCACGATCGCCGGCAGCGCCAGCAGGTCGGCAACCAGCAGGACGAACAGGCTGCCCATGGCCAGGCGCTCGACATTCTGCGAACGGCGTGCCCGGGCACCCGGAACGGCATTGTTCGCGTAGATCGGAACCACCCGACCGGCCACCGCGGCAATCACCAGCAGAATGCCATCGAGACCCGCCTGCAGACCGACCCAGGCCGGCAGCGCAATCCAGTCCAGTGCCGATAGATGGAACAGGACGAGGGCTGCGAGCACCAGCGCCAGCAAGCCGATGAAGAGATAGTTCTGGCGGCTGCGTGCCTGCCACAGCGGCACGGCGACACCGATCGCGACGGCGGTCATGAAGGCGATGTTGGCCAGCGCGATCGCCGCTCCCCAGGGGGTGTAGACCAGTACGCGGCCGGCCAGCCACAGCGCCACGATCAGTGCCAGTGCGGCACCGGTGGGCGTCGGGCGTTGCGTCCAGTTGCGCACGATGCCGAACAGAAAGCCGGCAATGACCGCCAGCGCGTAACCGAAGATCATTTCGTGGCCGTGCCACGGGGGGCCGGAATGTCCGACCCAGGGCAGGATTCCGGCAAACTGGGCCGTCCAGACACCCACTGAAATGGCCGCGAAAATCGCGGCCAGCAGATAGAACGGACGGAAACCCAGTTGCCAGAGCGCGCTGCCGCGCTCTCCTGTCAACTGCAGCTGCCGCAGCAGTTGCCCGGAGCCTTGGCGATCCGTACGCGCCAGATTTCCGGCCCCTGCTCGAGATAGTCCCAGGTGAACAGGCCGTGGAAGCTGGACTTGAACTGACGATTCAGCGGTACCGGATCGTGGTCATTGACCAGTTCGAATGCGCCACCCTGCGGCAGTGCGTTGAACGCGGCAAAGATCCGTTCATGACGCTCGTTCGGTACGATCGTGCGCACGTCGATGGTCTCGGGGACCACTTCGGCCAGCGACGTCGATTCAGCGGTTCTCGAGCGGGTGACTTCTCTCATGATGTCGGGTTCTCCGGGGTCGATGGTTAAAGATGCGTGCAAAGTATATCTTCTTTGCCCGCCAGTGTCCCTGATTGTCTGATGGTCTCACGGACCTGGAGCGGCAGGTGAAAAAGCCGTGCGGGCGATCGCCGGGAAGCGCCGGCCGCACCATGATCCCGGCGTCAATGCGCATCCCCTCCCGCATCTCTTTCCGCATCTCCTTCCGTTTGCCGCCGGGCAAATTCGACGAACCATTCCAGCGCCTGCGGATTGGCCATCGCTTCGCGGTTCACGACCTTGTCGATCGGCTGGCCGAGCAGCAGCTTCTTGATCGGCAGTTCCTGCTTCTTGCCGGACAGCGTGTGCGGGATCTCCGGCACGACGAAGATGTCATCCGGCACGAAGCGCGGGCTGAGCGAGGTGCGCACGGCGCCGTTGATGCGCTGGCGCAGTTCGTCGGACAGCTCTACGCCCTCGCGCAGCACGACGAAGAGCGGCATGTAGCTCTCGCGCCCGAGGTACTCGAGGTCGACGACCATCGATTCCAGGACTTCCGGCTGCGACTCGACCGCCTTGTAGATCTCGCTCGTGCCCATGCGCAGACCGTGACGGTTGATCGTTGCGTCCGAGCGCCCGAAGATCGTGCACCAGTCGCCCTCGCCTTTCTCGTCGCCGATCTGCAGCCAGTCGCCATGGCGCCAGACACTGCCGGCTTCAGCCGGAAGATCACCGCCACCAGGCCTGCGCCCGTGCCCGGGCGCATACGTTTCGAAGTAACTGGAGATGTAGCGCCGGTTGCCTTCATCATTCCAGAAGTACAGCGGCATCGACGGCATCGGCTGCGTACAGACAAGCTCGCCGACCTGGCCGCGCACCGGTTCGCCATCCTCGTTCCAGGCCTCGATTGCCGCGCCCAGCATCGGCGCCTGCATCACACCCGGCTTCTGCGGCAGATCGGGGGCTCCGGCGATGAACCCGCCGGCCACATCGGTGCCGCCGGAGATGTTGAACCACCAGATGTCCTTCTGCACCGGCGTGGCCGCGATCGCCCGGAACTGATCGCTGCCCCAGCACTGCACGTCGGGAGTCAGCGGCGAGCCGGTCGAGCCGAGCGCGCGCACGGCGGACAGGTCGCCGCAGCGGGCCAGATCGACGCCGGCCTTCATGCAACTGGTATAGAAGGCTGCGCCCGCGCCGATGAACGTCGCCCGGTGGCGGGCCGCAAAGCGCCACAGCGTCGTCCAGTCGACAGCGTCTCTGGCGCCGTTGGCGCTGCCGTCATACAGCAGACAGGTGGTGCCGGTCAGCAGGCCGCCGACCTGGACATTCCACATGATCCAGCCGGTCGAGCTGTACCAGAAGAAACGCTCGCCGAAGTTGTTCGGCCGATGACTGGCGCCGAGATCGAAATTGAGTGCCGCGGCCAGTGTGGTCAGGATGATTCCGCCCTGCGAATGCACGATCGGCTTTGGCAGACCGGTCGTGCCGCTCGAGTAGACGATCCACAGCGGGTGCTCGAACGGCAGCCATACCGGTTCGAACATCGTCACTTCGGCGTCGTCCCTGGCGCTGGCCTCGGCAAAGTCCGTGGCGTCGGGCACCGGCGCCGCACCGGCGAGATTGTGCACGCCGATGACATGCCGGACGCTGGGTAACCCGGCCCGCAGTTCGCGCACCACGTCATTGCGGTCGATATCCTTGCCGGCCCAGTGAACGCCGTTCACTGCAATCAGGATCACCGGTTCGATCTGCGCAAACCGGTCGATGACCGCACCCGTGCCCATGTCCGGGGCACACACGCTCCAGATCGCTCCGATGCTGGCGCAGGCGAGAAAGGCGATGATGGCTTCGGGAATATTGGGCAGCCACGCAGCCACCCGATCACCCGGCTGCACGCCCTGCGCCTGCAGATGCAGGGCCAGCGAGGCCACCTGGCGTTTCAGTTCCAGCCAGTCCAGTTCGAGTTCGCGGCCGGCGCCGTTTGCGCTGATGATCGCCGGCATCCCGGCAGCGTGTGCAGCCGACGCGTGGCGCAATACCTGATGCGCGTAATTGACACTGGCGCCGGGAAACCAGCTGGCGCCCGGCATGACGTTGTTCGCCAGGGCGGCGTGGTGCGGCGTTGGCGAAGACAGCTCGTGATGGTCCCAGATGCTCTGCCAGAAGGCATCGAGTTCCGTGACCGACCAGCTCCACAGCGCGTGATAGTCGTCAAACGAAAGACCGCGTCGCGCTTCGAGCCAGTCCCGATAGAGGCGGATCTGCGAGACGAACGGTGCCTGCGGCGCCGTCCCGGTGGATGAATCTTGACTGGGCATGACTGAAACCGATCGTGGAGAGGACCTGTGCACGACGCGTGCGCGTGCGCCGGGGAGCGCAAATGCTAACCAGCAGGACCAATCATCGCAAACCTGAACCCGATCCCCTTCAGCGCAGCGCAGGAGCCGGAAGATTCCCCATGCCGCGCCAGGTCTTGACGCAGGCAATGAACATCGGCAACGCGCCGGCAAAGATGAACACCATGTCACCGGGGAAGCGCAGCCACTCGAAGGTCAGCGCCAGGGTGCTGCGCGTGTAGCCATGGCCACGCGCGTGCCAGTAGCCGTTTTCCAGCACGTCCCACAACTGCATCACGCCGCCGGGCAGCAGGCTCATCAGCAGCATCATGGCCAGGCCGGTGTTGGTCCCCCAGAAGCCGATCCGGATCCAGCGCTCGACGCCGGGCCAGCAGTGGTCCTCGCAGACGCCGCGCAGCGCCAGCGTCATCATCGCCAGCGCCAGCATGCCGAACACGCCCATCAGCGCGGCATGCGCATGATTGGCGGTGAGGATGGTGCCGGCCTCAAAGTAACTGACGATGGGCGTATTGAGCAGGAAGCCGAAAACGCCGGCGCCGAGAAAGTTCCAGAAACCCACGGCCATCAGGAAATACAGCGTCCACCGATAGGTCAGATGGACCGGGCGGCCCTGGGCATCGACCTGCCGACGCGTGGCGGTGATGAAATCCCAGGCATCGAGCGTGAGCAGGGTCAGCGGCACGACTTCGAGTGCCGAGACGACGGACGCGATCGCCATGTTCACGTGCGTCTGACCGGTGAAGTACCAGTGATGGCCGGTGCCGAGCAGGCCGCCGCCGAAATAGAGGATCGCATCCAGGTAGATGACGCGCAGCGCCGTGTTGCGCCGGGCGAAACCGAGCTGGTAGAAAACCAGCGCCACGGTACAGGTGGCAAAAAATTCGAAGAAGCCCTCGACCCACAGGTGCACGATCCAGAAGCGCCAGGTGTCGACGACGGTGAAGTTCGTCTCGGCGCCGTAGAACACCGCCGGAATGTAGAAGACCGGGATGGCCAGCGCCCCGAACAGGAACATGCGCACGATCGGCCGGGCATTGGGGTCGGCCACCGAGCCCGGGCGGGCGACCCACAGCAGCAGCGCGAACCAGGCGAACAGGCCGGCAATGAGCAGGTATTGCCACAGGCGACCGAGTTCGAGGAATTCCCAGCCCTGGTTGCCGATCCAGAACCACCAGTCGCCAAGCCACTGCAGGATGCCGGCCCACTCGCCGAGCAGGCTGCCGAAAATGACAATCGCAAAGGCGGCGAACAGCAGATTGATCAAGCCGGTAAAGCCGGCCGGCTCGTCCTTGCGCAAGGTGCGCGCGAGAAACAGCGCCGCCGCAACGTAGGCGGTCGCGATCCAGAAGATCGCCGTCTGCAGGTGCCAGGTGCGCAGCAGATTGCTCGGGAGGAGTCTCTCCAGCGGCAGGCCGTAGAAGCCGTCGGGCTCGATGCGGTAATGCGCGATGGCGCCGCCGAGCAGCGTCTGTCCGAGAAATAGCAGGCCGACGACGACGAAGAACTTGACCAGTGCGCGCTGCCCCGGGCTTGCCTGCCCGGGCGGCAGGCGCAGTTCGGCGCGCTGCCCGTGCGAGATCCAGCCCAGATAGTCGAACTTGCCGAACACCATCAGGACGGCGGCAATGCCGCCCAGCAGGGCAATGAAGCTGAGCGCGCTCCAGACCAGCGCGCCGCTTGTCGGGTGATTGCCGACCAGCGGATCGTAGGGAAAATTGTTGGTCCAGGAAAAATCCTTGCCGGGACGATTCGCCACCGACGCCCAGGCAGCCCAGTTGACGAAGGCGCTCAGCTGTCGAAGTTCTTCCGGATCACTGACGAGTCCGGCCTTCAGTCCGGCATTGTTCGCCGGCGCGCGGAAGTATTCCTGCCAGTGCGCCGCTTCCTGCAACCAGGCGCCTTTTTCGGCGTCGGTGAGTACCAGCGTGTCGGCCGTCTCGTCGAAGCGGTTGACCCGCAGGACGGCCCTGACCTGCCCTTCGACTGCCGCACGCTGCTGCGCATCGAGTGCATCGAGCGGCTGGCCGGTGGGCAGTCCGTACGCCTCTTCAGCAATGGCCCGGGCAGTGGCGATGCCGAAACGATGCAGCGTCTCGGCCGAATAATCGGGGCCCAGATAGCCGCCATGGCCCCAGATGCTGCCGTTGGCCATCAGGCCGTATTTCAGGAAGACCGACTGTCCGGCGCGAATGTCGTCACCGGTGAACAGGACCGTGCCGGTGCGGTCGACGATCTGTGCGGGGATCGGCGGCGCATTGCGGTAGGCCAGGCTGGTGATCCACAGCAGCGCAGCGAGCCCGACGACGATGACGATGGCGACCGAACGCAGCCACCACGGGGAAAGCTCGCCTTCGTCGCGGTCCATGGCGGGAATGTCCGGGTTCATGGTGCTCATCGGGGCGATCCTCGGTGGCCGGGAATCCGTGCGACGGACCCCGCGTGGTGACTGATCCGGCGCGCGGCGGATCCGCGAGTGGCCGGTCGCCAGGAGTCTGGGCGCCAGTATCGCCCGTTCGGGGCGCCTTCCGGGCGAATCCGGGGGCGCAGACAGGGATTCGGCAGGCGGTGACGCACATCGGCGGCGCGCGGACGTGCGCCATAACATTGATGCAAGAGCGCTCTTCCGCGGATCGGCTGCGTTCCTGTGGCTATATAGGCTCGGGAGCCGGCAATACGGACTCTCAGGCCTCGCACATGAAAATTCCTGGCCGCCGGATCCGGGGCCCCGGCGGCGGCGAAAACAAGGAGCAGATCATGAGCACGCTTTTTCTGCGCAAGGGCGGCAGACTCGAATTGACCGACTGGGACGACACCTCCGCCGGCTCGGGCCCTGGCCACCGGGAAACCAGGGACGTCAGCACGACGGCGACACGCTTTCTCTTCACACCGCTCGAACTTGATCCCGACGTCACCCTGCGCGATCTCTTCCTGCTGCTGCGGGCGAACCCGTCACTGGCTGAAGTCATCGGCGGCGATACGGCGACCAACCTGGTCGAAGAGGGATTGTTGTCAGACCCGGCCAACAAGGTCGCGCCCGATCAGGAAATCGAGTATCTGGAGATCTATCGCATCTGGGATCGCGACACGGCCGGCAGGCAGATGGGGCGCACCGACCTTGCGCACTTCCACGGCGTGACGCCGGTGCTGTCCGACGTCGTCGACGAGCCGGCGGGGCTGAAGCACCCGGAAAAGACGCGTCGCCACGTCTCGGTCGCGTTCAGCTCGCCGATGGTGCTGGTCGACCTGCCGTTGCGCATCAACCCGCTGGTGATCGTGGCCGAGGCGGATCCGCAGGCTGCCAACCACGGCCATGTGCTGGAGGAGATCTTCGCACCGGAGGTGCCACTCGGGCAGGCGCTGTACGCCGTCGTGCGCGGCCTGACGATGCATGGGCGCGAAGCGATGCGCCGGGCGGCACGCCCCGACCCGGTGGATGTGTCCCTGGCCGGGTGATTCCGCGAAATGGATTTATCCTGACACTCCCGGCCGGATCCCGGACTGCCAGCTCCGGGCCCGGCCGCTTTCCTTCGGAGTGTGCATGTCGGCAGATATTTTCAGGAGGGTCGATCACGTCGAAATCGTCCCGCGTGACGCAACCCGCAGCATCGATTTCTATACCGGCGTACTCGGCTTTTCCCTGGCACAGCGCGTGCCGGTGAAGATGCCGCCGCTGCGCGAAGTGAGTTATCTCAGGCTTGGTGACACCGTGATCGAGATTCTCGACGTCGAGGCGCCCGAAGCGAAATCATCGTCCGCCTGGCCGATCGGCTTTCGCGCGCTGGCGCTCGAAGTCGGCGACATGGGCGAAGCGCTCCGGCATCTGCGCGAACACGGGGTGACGATCTCGATCGAACCGGTGGATCTGGGCGACTCGCTGCGCGGCGAGATTCTCGATCCGGATGGCCTGACAATCGAGATCCGGCAATGGAAGCAGCGCACCTGGTAAGGACGGAATCATGACGACTCTCGGCATTCATCACCTCGGCCTGTCGGTTGCCGACCTCGAGCAGACCAGCCGCTTTTTCACCGAGTGCCTCGGCTGGACGGTGGCACGCGAAGTGCCCGAGTATCCGGCGCGCTTCGTGACCAATGGCAGCGCCTTCTTCACGCTCTGGCAGGCCGGGCAGGAAGCCGCGCCTTTCGACCGCAGGAAGAACGTCGGCATGCATCACGTTGCACTGGCAACCGCCGACGAAGCCCAACTGCGCGAACTGTTTGCAAGAATCGAGAAATGGCCGGGCGTGCGCGTCGAATTCGCGCCGGAGCCGGTTGGCAATGGTCCGGCGACGCATTGCATGTTCTTCGAGCCTGGCGGCATCCGGATGGAACTCTTCTGCCCGGGCTGACATCGGCGTGCGCGCCTGCGCACGGCACGGAGCACTGACGGACTGAATCGCGCCGCCCGGCCCGGCGTGATCGTGCGACCGGCCGCGCCTCGTTCCTGGATCTGCCGGCATGCGGTAGTCTGCACGCATCCGTGAACGGGAACCGCGACCGAGCATGAGCAAATCCCTGCGTCTCTCCGAGAAGTGGTTTCGCCGTGGCCTGTGGCTGGTCGCGCTCGTCTTCGCCAGCTTCCTGATCGGCCTGGGCGGCACCATCGTCGGCGATCTGCCCAGGGTCGAGAATGTCCGCACACTGGACGATTTCGTCGACCCGGTGACGGCGGAAGCAGCGCGTACGACCATCACCGCTGGCGAGCGCCAGGCGCAGGAGCTCGAAGAACAGCTCGCACGCTCACGCCTGAAGCTGCAGGTGGCGCAGTCCGACGCCAGTACCGCACGGCAGGGTTTCACCAACTGGATCGCCACGCGTCAGGCGACGCAGCGCGCCGAGCAGGATCCGGAGGTGATCGCGCGCACGCAGGCGCTGGACGAACTGCAGGCGCGTGAGCGCGCCATTCGCGCCGAGGTCGAACACGACCAGGAAGCGCTGCTGCTGGCGCGACAGTCGGCGCAGCAGGCCCGCCGCACACTCGCGGATCTGCAGACGCAGGCCCGCGACGAGTACCAGAAGGCCCGGCGCATGCAGGAGCTGCGCGTCTTCGGCTACCGCCTGGCGCTGACCCTGCCGCTGCTATTGTTGGCGGGCTGGCTCTTCGCCCGCAAGCGCCACGGCACCTGGTGGCCTTTTGTCTGGGGCTTCATCCTTTTTGCCCTGTTCGCCTTCTTCGTCGAACTGGTGCCCTATCTGCCCAGCTATGGCGGCTATGTGCGCTACGCGGTAGGCATCATCGTCACCGTGCTCATCGGCCGCCAGGCCATCCTCGCCCTGAACCGCTACCTGGCACGCCAGCGTGCCGAGGAAGCGCAACCCGAGCAGACGCGCCGACAGGCGATGTCCTACGACACGGCGCAGGCGCGTCTGGTCAAGAACGTCTGTCCCGGCTGCGAGCGACCGGTGGACCTCAAGGACGGCAGGACCGATTTCTGCCCGCACTGCGGCATCGGTCTGTTCGACCACTGCGGACAGTGCCAGGCGCGCAAGAGCGCATTCGCCCGTTTCTGTCATGCCTGCGGAGCGCCAGCCGGGAGGGAACGGCGCCCGGCGGATACGACCGGCACCTCCGCGGAAGCGGTATAGAAAAATCCGGGTGGAGCGAAAAGATCCGGAGCCGGAACGAGTCAGGGCAATATACCCCCAGGGGTTTGATATTGATCAGGCACCGGAGCACGTGGCCGAGGCATCATGCAGGCTGCAATCCAGGAAAAAGGAGATCCGGATGCTCCGCTTCGATGTCCCTCCCGTATGGTCGAACGCTACCCGCATCGACGCCGTTCTCACCTTTCTCATCAGTGGTGCGGCGCTGGTCTTCAGCCTGCCCTGGCTGATGCTCGTCCTCACCGTACAGGGCCTGCTGCGCGGCTTCTTCCAGCATCGTCTGTGCCCGGTGCACCGCACGGTATCGGCGCTGCTGGAAGCACGTGGCCAGGGCGGCAAGCAGGAAAACGCCGGCGCCAAGATGTTCGCCGCGAAACTGCTCTTCCTGGCCAGTGCGGTCAGCGTCGCCCTTTGGCTGGCCGGCAGCACGCTGTGGCAGATTCCGGTCGCCGTACTGGTCGTTTTTTCGTTTGCCGAATGGGCGTTCTCGTTTTGCGCCGGCTGCTGGGCCTACACCCTGTGGTATCGACTGCGCGGTCAGTGAGAATATCCGGTCGCCGTCCGGGCATCTCCGGCGATTACCGCCAGGCGATCTCCTGGAGATCGGCGGGCGGGATCCGGTCGGTCGCCGTCCGTATCTGAGGTGGCGACACCTCAGCCGGCAAAGCCGCCCGACTTCAGGAACTCGGTCTCTGCCGGCGTGGACGCCCGTCCGAGAATTGTATTGCGGTGCGGAAAACGCCCGAAGCGCTGGATCACGTCCTGGTGGACGATGGCATAGCGCTCGTATTCGCCACCGAGCGGCTTGACGAGTTCCACCGCGCGCTGCTGATCGGCCGGATTCTCCGAATGCTCGAAAGGCAGGTAGAAGAAAACGCGCAGTTCGGCGTCGATCGCCTGGTCGTGGCCAAGCGCGATCGCACGTTCGGCCAGACCGCGTGCCTGATCGTCGGTGGCGAACATCCGCGCCGTGTCACGAAACGCATTCCGCGGAAACTGATCGAGCAGAATCAGCAGCGCGAGTGCGCCTTCGGGCGTCTGCATCCAGGCATCGAGTTCACCGCGCGCCGCCTGTTCGTGCGCGGCGAGAAAACGCTCACGAAAATCGGCATCGAACGCCGGGTCTTTCCGGAACCAGTTTTCGTGCCCGGCATTCTTCCAGAACGAAACCACTTCCGCCGCTGTCGCCATCCCTCGTCTCCTCTTCCTGATCCGTGGCAAGAACGAACCTTACCTGATCGGCCGAAGGACGGGATCAGCCGGAAGATCGTGGCGCCCCGACCGACAGGATGGCCGCCACCTCGGCTTCGCGCACGCCATACAGAGCGGCCAGCGCCGCCGGGGTGGCGACGCTGGCCGGTGTACCGACGGCGACCAGATGCCCGGGCGCGAGCAGTGCGATGCGGTCGGCGACGCGCAGCGCATGCTCGGGCTGGTGAGTGGACATCAGGATCGCCAGGCCGCTGCGGCGCAGACGCGCCACCTGTTCCAGCACCCGCACCTGGTTGCCGAAATCCAGGCTGGCCGTGGGCTCGTCCATGACGAGCACTGCCGGCTCCTGCGCCAGCGCACGCGCCACGAGAACGAGCTGGCGCTCGCCGCCGCTCAGTTCGGTGTAGATGCGATGGCGCAGGAAGGCCACACCGAGCGCCTGCAGGCATGCATCGGCGATGCTCCGATCGCGCGCCGACGGTGTGGCGAAACGGCCCATGTGCACGGTGCGCCCCATCAGCACGATGTCCTGGACGCTGAACGGGAACAGCGCCGCATGGGCCTGTGGTACCCAGGCCAGCTTGCGTGCCAGCGCCGCACGCGGCCAGGAAGCGATCGATTGTCCGAGCACCCGTACGTCCCCGGCCAACGGTCGCAGCAGGCCGAGCAGCGTGCGAAACAAGGTGGTCTTGCCGCTGCCGTTCGGCCCCAGCAGGCAGAGGACCTCGCCCGCATCGACATGCAGGCTGAGGTCGGCAGCCACCGATCTTCCCGGATAGCCGATGGCCAGTGCGCCGGCCTGAAGCACCGGCGACGGCGAAGGAATCATGGCGCCCTTCCGGTGCGCGCCAGCAGCCAGAGGAAAAACGGTGCGCCGACGAGGGCCGTCAGGATGCCGAGCGGCAGTTCGATGGACGTCACCGTACGCGCCAGCGTGTCGGTCACGACGAGAAAACCGGCCCCCAGCAGTAGTGATGCCGGCAGCAGACGCGAGAAATCCGGGCCGACCAGCAAGCGTGCGACGTGCGGCACGACGAGGCCGATCCAGCCGACGATCCCGGCCAGCGATACGGCCGCCGCCGTGGTCAGTGTCGCCGACGCCACCAGGACGAGGCGCAGGCGATCGACCTGCAGGCCCAGGGCAGCGGCCTCCTCGTCGGCGAGGGCGAGCAGATTGAGACGCCAGCGCAACAGGGCCAGCGGCAGAAGGCCGATCAGCATCGCCGGCGTGGTCACAGCGACATCATCCAGCGTCACCTGATTGAGGCCGCCCAGGAGCCAGAAAGTGATGCTCGGCAACTGCGTGTACGGATCGGCCAGAATCTTGAGCAGCGAAATGCCGGCGCCCAGGAGTGCACTGACGGCGATGCCCGCCAGCACCAGTACGAGCATCGGATCGTGCCGCTGCACCAGCGTAGCCAGCCGGTAGACGACGATCACGGCCAGCAGTCCGCCGGCAAAGGCGGTCAACTGCACCCAGGCCAGGGACCAGCCCAGATAGATCCCGAGGGTGGCGCCCAATCCGGCACCGGCCGACACACCGAGGATGTCCGGTGACACGAGCGGGTTGCGAAACATCCCCTGGTAGGCCGCACCGGCAGCGGCCAGTGCGGCGCCGACGACGACGCCGGCGACAACCCGCGGCACCCGGATGTTCCAGATCACGGTGTAGACGATCTCACTGACCCCCGGATCGTGTCCGGTCAGCGGCGCCAGAAAGACGCGCAACAGATCGACCGCGGGGACGGCGAACTTGCCGGCGCCCAGCGCCACGCCCAGGACCACCAGCAGTGCCACCAGCGCCGAAAGCCGCCCGGCCACCAGCGGCCGCCCGGACCACGGGCGGTTCAGACGAAGCTCCTGGCCATCCGCCTGTGCCGGACTCATGCCGGTGACCCCGCGAGTGCGCGCACGGCATCGGGTGACAATGCGACGCCGTAGAACAGGCGGTAGAAATCCGCCGTCGCACGATACAGATCGGCTTCGATTCCGGGGATGCCCGGATACAGCCTCGCCAGCAGCCAGTACAGGCCGATCAGACGATTGACGCCGGGGGGTCCGTCGAGCCAGCCGAACGGCAGGATCGGAGCCAGATGGACGCGTCCGTTGCGTACGGCACTCACCGTACGCCAGGAGCGATCCTGCAGGGCATGGCGGGCAAACTCCGGATCCTGGGTCACGATGACCTCCGGATCCCACGAGAGGATCTGCTCAAGGGATGCACGCATGAGGCCGCCCTGCCCGGTCGCAGCGGCAACGTTCTCGCCGCCGACCGCCGTCACCACCTCCAGGTGAATCGCATCGGCGCGTCCGGTTTCCAGTCCGTCGCTGCCGCGTCCGAAATACACGCGCGGGCGCTGGCCGGCCGGCCGGCTCCGGCGCACACGCCCGGCCAGTGCGAGCGCATCGGTCGCCCAGGCCGCCAGCTGCCGGCTGCGCTCGACCACTCCCAGCAGGCGGCCCAGTTCCAGCAACTGCGCCGGGTGTTCGTGCAGCCGGCCGTACATCAGCACGCAGGGCAAGCCGGTCTGCGTGGACACACGCTGCAACGTGGAGCGGTAGGTGTCGTCCACCGTGCCGATATCGACGATGAGATCCGGCCGCAACTGCAGCAGCGTCTCGCTGGACACCGTACTGCCGCGCCCAGCCAGCCGGCCGGTCACGGGCAGGCCGCGCAGGCGGCTCGACAACAGGTGTCCTGCCGACTCCGGGAGCCGGAACGGCCAGCCCATGAGTCTGTCGGGAGCGAGCACGCCGAGCAGCACGGCGGCGGGTGGGCCGGCGGCGAATACCCGGCGCATGTTTTGCGGCGACGGCAGCGTGCCGAAGACGGCGGCAATGGTGCTGGTGCTGCCCGCTTCGCCTCCTGTGCCTGCTTCGCCCGCCTCACTTACCGTACTGTCCCCGTCGGCAGCCCAGGCCCGGCGCAGCCCGGTGACGGCTGGCACCAGCGCACCGGCCTGCAACAGCCGGCGACGCTCCCGGTCAACGGATGACATCGGCAACCCGTCGCCTGGAAATGACCGGCCGGACTGCCGGACCCACACGCTCCGGCCGCAGGCGGTGCCGGCCCAGACCGGGCGACCGCAGTGCGCCGTCGGCGAACGAAATGCCGTTCTTCAGCACAACTGGACGAATGGTGCCCTCGCAGCCGGATCCGGGCCGGTGGCCGCCATCGCGTTTCCGATGCCGGTCCGCCCTGGTCTGCAGAGGGCCTTCGATGAAGAGCGGCGCCCGACGCGGCTCGTCGCCGCGCAGGCAAACCATCTGCCCGTTGCGCGAACTGATCGACACCGCCACGCCCGGGAGCCGGTTCACTGCATCACCGATCGTCTCGCCGTCGCAGCGATCGGGATCCCCGCGCGTGGCCACCGAAGACACCTGTTCGGGAGCCGCCTCTTCATGCGACGAATGCTGCGCCGTGACCTGGGTTGTAATAGTCACTTGTCCATGACACTTCAAAAAACCGGCCGCCCGGAATTCCTGTCGTAATATACAGAAAGGGATAACGCTCCGCAATGTCGCGCGCTCGTGGATCCTGCTGTGCCGGCGCCCCGACGGCCGCCTCGTACGTTCCTTTCGATGTCGGCCGCAAGAACCGGAGTGCCGGTGACCTACGGCACAGGTATTCTGATGGCCTGATGAATGAGAATCGGGCATCTGCCATGAACACCGCTCTTCCCGGCGAAACCGAAGACGAGCGCTGGATGGCCGTGCACGGGCGCACCTGCCGCGCTCATGATGATGAGGCCGGCACGGCAGCCCGACGCGCCGCCGTGGTCGTGCGCGCCTGTCGCATGATCGAAACGTCAGAAACGCCACCCCCGCTCGCCGAGCTGGCAGCCGCCGCGGGCATGAGCCCGTTTCATTTCCATCGCCTTTTCAAGGCCGAAACCGGCCTGACGCCCAAGGCGTACGGATCGGGCTGGCGTGCCCGTCGGCTGCGCAGGGAACTGGACCGTCCGGATGCATCGATCACCGACGCCATCTACGGCAGCGGGTTCAACTCGAGCAGCCGGTTCTACGAAGACGCCGATCACCTGCTGGGCATGCCGGCGCGCGACTACCGCGCCGGCGGCTCAGGCGCCGTCATCCGCTTCGCCGTCGGCCAGTGCTCGCTCGGCGCCATCCTGGTGGCGCAAAGCCAGCGCGGCATCTGCGCCATCCTGCTGGGTGACGACCCCGATCGCCTGGTGCGTGATCTTCAGGACCAGTTCCCCAGAGCGGAACTCATCGGCTGCGACCGCGAATTCGAGCAGCTGATCGCCCGGGTCGTGGGCTTCATCGAAGCGCCTTCGGTGGGCCTGCATCTGCCACTGGACATACAGGGCACGGCCTTCCAGGAACGTGTCTGGCGCGCGCTGCGCGAGATTCCGCCGGGTACGACCGCGACCTATACCGAAATCGCCAGCCGCATCGGATCGCCTCGCGCCGTGCGTGCCGTGGCCCGGGCCTGTGCGACGAACCATATCGCCGTGGCCATCCCCTGCCACCGCGTCGTGCGCCGCGATGGCAGTCTGGCCGGTTATCGCTGGGGCGTGAGCCGCAAGCGTGAATTGCTGCGGCGGGAGGCGGAGGGGTGAGCGGGTCGGTCCCTTGTCACCGCCACTTTCACTGGATCACACCCATCCTTGCGTCTGTAGTCCCTTTTCAGGATTGATGGATGGCCGGGCGGGCGTTGCCCCCTCGTCAACTGGCGCCAGCGAGGATCCAGTCGACGATCAAGCGAACATCGCCGTCCGGCACCCCCGGATTCGGAGGCATCGGGATGGCCCCCCAAACGCCCGAGCCGCCTTCCTTCACCTTGGCGACGAGCGTATCGGCAGCACCGGCCTCATCCTTGTATTTGGCCGCCACCTCCTTGTACGCCGGGCCCAGGAGCTTCTTGTCGGTCGCGTGGCAGGAAACGCAGTTGTAACGCTTGATCAACACCTTCGGGTCACCCGCTGCGGCAACCTGCGTGGCATCGCTCGAACTGGTTGTGCTGTCCGTTGCCGTGGCGGTTGTCGTGCCGGATTCCGTATCGGGTGTCGTCTCCGCGGAGGAATCCGAAGGAGTGCTCGAAGCGGCCTGATCCGGCGCGGGCGCCGTGTCGGCCTGACTCGGGCTGATGCCTGCTTCGCTGCTGCTCTGCGCGACTGCGGGAGCGTCCTGTTGCGCAGTGTCGTTGTTCCCGCTGTCGCACGCGGAGATCAGGAAGAGCGCGGCAACGAGTGAGGTGATGGTGACTGTCTTTGGCAAGATTTCTGGTCTCATGAGTCGTACCTGGTCTGCTGGCCGCGCGACGCATCAAACTTGTGAGTCGACCTACACCCAGGGAGATAGTGCGGCAGGCAACAGCGAAGCATTCCACGTCGCGCTGCCGAAATCGGTAAATGCGGCATCTGTGCTGTACTGACCATACCACGAAAGCCGAACCTTTCGCAGAACGCCACTGCCAGCGCGGTAGATGGCCGTGCCCTTCTTCGTGATGTTGTCGATCACCGGGGCATGGCCGGGCTTGGCGGGGCCGTTGCTGCGTATTCCGGCGCAACGTGACCGGTTGATCCGGCCGAACGTGACCGATTCGGGCCTATCGCTGGGAAATCTATACGACCCCCTGCTGGTCCGACGACATTGCCTTTTCGATCCGCCCAGCGCGAAGGCCTGCACCACTGAACAGTCGACGAACTGCGGCGTCTGACGATGCTGGAGCCAGCCCTCATCCAGAGTATTCTGGCCGGGCAGCAGTTCCAGTGCAGGAGCCTGCTGTGGTTTCAGCAGAACCCGCTGCCGACTGACTGGATGGCGCAGCGGCAGGTGGCGGCGGCGTTTGATGCGTGATCGGGTTACGAGCCCTCGATGACCCTGGCCACGTCAACCTGGCATTCGGCGCACTTGCCCACGAGCAGCAAGTCGCCGTCTTTGATGGTACCGGTGAAGTTGGTGATCGTCGCTTCGTGACGGCACTGCCCGCACCAGACGTTGGCCAGCAGGCGCTGGCGGATGTCGGCGGGAATCGACTCCCAACGCTGGCGGGCGGGTTTGGTGAAAGCGGGCAGTGATTGGATGGTCATGGTTCAACGCACCCAGCGACGGGCATCCTTCAGCAGTAGCAACAACTGCTGCTCACGTAGCGGCGAGGCGATGAACCCGAAGCGGGTGTAGAACTTCGCCGCATCCTCATCGATGGGGTGGGTCAGCATCGCACGGATGCCGGCCTGCTCGGCAATGAGCATCGTGCGCCGGATGGCATCCTGCAGCAGACCGAAGCCAACACCGCGCCCCTGGTCCTGCTGTGACACGGCGAGCCTGGCGAGAATCACCACCGGTACCGGGTATTGCCCCATTCCCTTGCGGATGCGCTCAGGTGCTTCCAGGGTATCGACCTGGCCGACGGTCAGGCTGAAGTAGCCCGCCACACGCTCGTTGACGCATGCGACGACAAATGTCCTGGCCGAGCCGCTGCCCTGGGCCTGGCGGACGTGACGCAGGAGCCAGTCGTTCAGTGCAGGATTGCCGCAGTCGAAACCTTCCAGCAGATGCTGCGGGGCCAGTGGCTCCGGTGCCCGCAAGATCACTTCGCGTCCCAGGGCGCCTTGCGGTCGAACAGATCACGCAAGCCGTCGTTGGCCTGCTCGGGACGCTCCAGCAGATCCATCAGGGCCTGATACTGGTTGCCCGAGACCATGAACAGGCGTTGGTCCAGCAGGGTTTGCTCGGCGGCCAGGCAGGCGCTGTCGAGAATGAAATCGGTCAGCGACTTGTGGGCGACCGCTGCGGCACGACGCAGCACCACCTCCTGTTCGGGGGTGGCGCGCAGCCCGAGGCGGGCAGACCGAGCGGAAGGCGACGATGCAGCAGCAGTCATGTCAACACCTGTTCGTTAGATCAATCGACGCAATGTTAGTACGAATGACGAACGCCGTCTAATGGCCATGATGACCGCTCACTTTGGTTGGCGACAGACTCGGCGTCACAGTGGCCAGCAATACGCACGGTGCGTCAATGACGTTCTCCCGCTGCTCTGCGGTTCACCCGCGATAGCCACCATGGACGGCAATGAATCTGATCACGGTCGCTGCCATGCCGCCTTCATCGCTCTCCAGTCCAACCGGGGCCTTCACCCCTGCCCTATCCGGGCATGTCCGCCTACGACAATATTCCCCAGTTCGCTGCGAAGGCGCCCTTGCCTTTCCGTCGCACCATCCGCCGCCACGAACTGCACCAGATCGTGCCCCTGGTCGAGACGACGATCTACGAGCTGGAACAGCGCGGCGAATTCCCGCGCCGCTTCCGTCTCACCGCCCGTTGCGTCGTCTGGGGCCTGGAAGAAGTCGAAGCCTGGATCGACGACCGCAAGCAAGCCTTTCGATCAGCGAAGGCCAACTCATCCAGCGGACCGGACGTGAGGCTGCGCCGGCATCGCCCTGTTCGAGGATGACGTCACCATAGAATATCTGCAGCGGCTACGCGGCATCCGCCCGGACCAGTACCGCCCCGGGCAGCGCCTGTGCCATCTGCGCCGTGGCAAGCTTGACCGCAGCATCGCGGTCGCTCGCCCCCCTGCTGAAAGCCAGGCCGACATGACCCGACCGCCCCCAGCCGACCGTGGCATCGGCGCAGTCGCTATCCGCCAACTGGCGAAGGACATCGTCCTGCGACTCCATGCCCGAGTCCAATGCATAGACCAGTGTGAAATCGTGAACCATCGCGTCAGCCTCCTTCGTCATCCAGCACCGGCGATCCGCGCCAGCGTGTCGTCAAGCTGCTGACGATCTGCCGCACGCTTGGCCGCCGTGCGCTGAGCCAGGTTGTGCAACTTGCGCCGCACGCCCGGCAACTCGGCTGCATGGGCCAATCCGATCAAACTGAAATCCGGCTTCTCATCCTCGACGGATTGCAGAAATGCTCGCGACGGCCCATCCAGCCAATACGCTACGCGCGCCAACAGGCGTTCGCGGTTTTCCAGCAAGGCAGCCACGCTGATAGGCTCGGATGTCATCCCCTTGAAGTGGGCCTCGAAGGTGACCTCGAAATCCGCCGGCACGCGCGGTGCCAGCATTTCCCAGGCCGGCTTCGGACTGCACGTCAGGTACACGAGAAAGGTTCGCCAGAGACCCGCATCCGCGCGTTCATCCTCCAGCAGCAGGCCGACGTCGAAGAGATCACGCGGGTGTTGCCGCGACAGCGCAGCCGCCAGCTTCCCGGCATAGAGATCGGCGAACGCCAGCACCTGCACTTCGGCAAAGCCGAAGGTCTCTTCCACCCGTGGCCGCACGACCATGGTTCGCACCGGATGCACCGTGCCTCGCATGACCGGCGTCGTCTCGATCTGCACACGCGCACGGCCGCGGCTGGCCACCAGGCGATTGACCGCCCCGCCCTCACCCGCCGAGGTCTGCACCTGCAACTTCAGAGGCCGGGCACGCAACGCATCGGCCAACCGCCCGAGTGCTTCGGCGATCAGCTTCGCATCTTCGGCATAGTCGTGCACCGGCAACCAGGCCAGATCGATGTCCACCGACAGGCGTGGCAGATCGTGCTCGAACAGGTTGATGGCCGTGCCGCCCTTGAGCGCAAAGCCCGGCTCCGAGGCCAATACAGGCAGGATCTCGACCAGCAGCCGCACGCGGTCCGTGTAGCGCCGGTCCCAGTGCTCAAGCCAGGTGCTCATCGAGGTCTCCCGGCAAGGTGATCTGGTAGGTCGGATGCAGGCGTCCGCCGGGCACCAGCGCGCGCTTGCCACGACCCAGATCGACGCCCTCCAGGGGCACGTGCGACAGCCACGCATGCCGATGGCGCTCGGCCAGGGCCAGGAACAGCCGTTTCGCCTTGATGCTGCGACAGTGGCGCAGCAACAGACTGACACGCTGCGGCCGCAGCGTGGTCATGGCCTGCATCAGCGCATCGGCCTCGTAGACCCCTGCCGCATCCGATACGCTGTCGCACAGTTCCAGCATGGCCCGCTCGGGCGTCGAGCAGACCAGGGCATCGGTCCCTGGCGCCGCTGAATGCCAGGCAAGGCCCGCTTCCGACAACGCCTTCTCTGAGACTTCCGCGGTGACGGGCATGGTCAGGAGATCGAGCGGACCCTTGCCCTGGTACTCGAATCGCTGCTCCAGTGAAAGCTTGCCCACCCAGCCGGGCGGCTGCTGTGGCCCATACAGCGTGATCGTCCCCGCATCGCCCAGGCGCAGGTAGTGCTCGTGGCCCTGCAGGCCGAGTGCGAAGCGCCCTCCGACGTGCAGCGGTATGCCCTCGCCGACCTGCAGGCTGCGGACCACACCATCCCATTGCAGCCGCCCGCCCCTGCGCATGTAGACGCCACGCGCTGGCGACACCAGCCAGCCGCTGCCCACGTAGCGCGCCACAAGGCTGTTGGAGTAGCCGTGCGCCCGTAGCCAGCGGCTGGAAACCAGGCGCGTATCGCCCAGTTCGGCCAGCAAACGGTTCAGTTTTCCTGAATTTTGAGCATCCATAGTGCGCAAAATATCAGATCTGCAAACCTTCGCCAAGGCCGAGAAGTTTGATAAGAGCTGGAAAAGATCACTCAGAGTAATCTTTTTCCCTGATTGCAAACCTTGCACTGGCCGCCAACAGAGAATCTTGATGGGGTCATCATCCTGACCCTCGCTTCACAACGCCGCACTGAGCATGGGAACCGCGATGTTCTCCGGCAGCAGCTTCGGCACATGGGTTCGCCCGTCTATCCAGGCATCGACCATGTCGGCCCACTCCTGCAACATGTGGCGCCGCTGCTCTGCGCATTCGGCCTTGTTGTAGACCGAGCGCGAGGAGCGCCCTTCCTCGTGCGCGAGGCACTTTTCGATCCAGTCGCCGTTGAAGTCCACTTCGTTGAGCAGCGTCGTAGCCGTTGAAGCGCTCGACCTTGCCCTTGGTGCGCGTCCGATACGGCCGGCACACGCGCGGCGAGAAGCCATAGCGATCGGCCAGGCGCAACAGATTGGGGTGCCAACGATGCAGCCCGGGGCCGAATACGTCGCGCTCGATGATGACGGTCTTGGCGTTGTCAAACAGCACCGTGCGCGGCACGCCGCCGAAGTATTCGAACGCATGCTCCAGGCCGCTGCACCATGCTGGCGAATCCTCGCGCGTCGAAAAGCACACAAAACTGGCCCGGCTGTAGCCGAGCGTTGCCACGAACGCCAGCAGCGGAGCGCGCCCGCGGCGGATGATGGTGAAGTCAGCCTGCATCTGGTGGCCCGGCTCGGTCTCGAAGCGCACGATCGGGTCTTCGGGCGGCTGCGGGCGGTGCCGGGCGACGAACGCCTTCAGTTGGCTGTAGCCGCCGGTGTAGCCGCGCGCACGCAACTCGCGCAGCAACACGGTCGCCGGAATCCAGTCCGGGCGGGCCGCAGCGATGCGCTCGAGCAAATAGGGCTCGAAGGGCCCGAGCTTGGTCGGGCGCGCCGCACGCGCCGAGTAGGTCGCGGCCTCGGGCTCGCGCAGGTACCGGCGCACCGTGTTGCGCGAGCAGTTCATGCGCCGCGCGATCTCTCGGATGTGAAGGCCCTGGCGGGCCAAGACTCTGATCTCCACTGCTTGCTCCTGGGTCAACATCTCGGCGGCAAAAGCCGCCATCCTTACCCAGGTGGGTCAGTTTTACTTCGGCGGTGACACCAGTGCCGGAGAACGGCCAGCAGCGACGGCCTTCTTGGCGTCGAGCAGCTTTTCGCGGGCCATAGCCAGGGAGATGCCACCGGCGCCATAGCGACCGATGGTCAGGGTTTCACGGCGCTCGTTGAGACGGTAATCGTAGCGGAAGGTGACGGTACCGGCGGGCGATACCGTCACGTACATCCCATCCCGGTCAGAAGCTTTATAAGTCAAGGACTTAGGCTTCAGGTTGCGCAGTGCTGTGTCGGTAAGCATCGAGGTTTTCCTCCTGTTTCGTGACGGCTTTTACCGTCAGGGGTCAGGAGACCCGTCGATGCCCGGAAAGCCGCATGAAACAAGCTTTCCAGGGGAGTGTTTTACCGTCAAAGACCGGTTTGGTCTCAATAGTAAACGGGAGGGTCTTAATCAGACCTCCGGTTCTTACCGTCAGCTCTACCGTCAACCCGTTTTGCTGGCCGACGATAGCCATCGATAGCTGTCGTAACAAATTTTCTTTTAAATCAACACGTTACGGCAGTTTTTCGATAACTGGCGATAGTCCCCGAAGGACGTCAATTCACTCCCACTCAATCATCAACAGCTCCTGTAAGCCGTTGATTCGCTTGGCCAGCACGTCGAACCGCGCTGGTTTTACCGTCAGATGTACTGACCTTGCCCCCGAAAACCGGATCCCTTGCTGAGTGGGTGAGAATGATCAGCAAGGAGATTGGAAATGACGGAAAGGGCAAGGGCGCGGTACACGCTCGAGTACAAGCTCGAGGCGGTGCGACTAGCCAAAACAGGCCAGAGCATCGCGGCGACGGCCAAGATTCTTGGCATCGCCGAGCAGACGCTGCACAACTGGATCAAGGCCGAGCAGCAGGGTCGGCTCGGTGGCCCTGGCAGCAAGCCGGTCAGCCCGGAGCAGATGGAGATCGCGCGGCTGCGCGCAGAGCTTGCGCGCGTGAAGATGGAGCGCGACATCCTGGGAAAAGCGACGGCGTACTTCGCGAAGCAGCGCGACTGAAGTACGCCTGGATCGAGCGACACCGCGGGCAATGGCCGGTGTCGCTGAGCTGCGAAGTGTTAGGCGTGAGCACCAGCGGATACCACGAGTATCGACGTCGCTCGGGCAAGCCGCATCCCCGAAGGCTGGGCAATGATGCGTTGCTCGTTCATATCCGCGCCGTGCACGCCGAAAGCCGGGGCGAATACGGCTGGCCGCGAGTGTGGAAGCAACTGCTCGCGCAGGGCATCCGCGTGGGCAAGGAGCGCGTGCGCAAGCTGATGAAGCAGCACGCAATCCGGGCGCGCAGCAAGCGCAAGTTCAAGGTGACCACGCACAGCAATCACGCGCTGCCGGTGGCGCCGAACCTGCTGGCGCGCAACTTCTCGCCGGACAGGCCCAACGCGGCGTGGGCGAGCGACATCACATACATTGCGAGCGACGAAGGCTGGCTGTACCTGGCGGTGATTCTGGACCTGTTCAGCCGCGAGGTCGTGGGCTGGTCGATGAAGCCGCACATGCGCCAGGAGTTGGTCGTCGACGCGCTGCGCATGGCGTGGTTCCGGCGCCGTCCGGCGCCGGGGCTGATCATGCACAGCGACCGCGGCAGCCAGTACTGTGGCCAGCAGTTCACGCGAGCGATCAAGGCCTACGGCATGAAAGCCTCGATGAGCCGCAAGGGCGACTGCTGGGACAACGCGCCCGTGGAGAGCCTGTGGGGCTCGCTGAAGGTTGCCCGCATCTACGGCACGAGGTTCGCGACGCGCCGCGCGGCGATGGACGAGATCGTCGACTGGTTGACCTTCTACAATCATCGTCGCTTGCACTCGGCGCTGGGCTATGTCAGCCCGATGCAGTTTGAACGGGCATGGCTTGCCGCCCAACAAAGGCAGGCCGCGTGAACGCTCGGTTAAGGGAGCCGGGAAACGAGGGCAAGGTCAGTTTGCGATAGACCTCAATAGGCCCTGAAAGACGCCGAATCATTCCCACTCGATCGTCGCCGGAGGTTTCCCCGACACGTCGTACACCACCCGATTGATCCCCCGCACCTCGTTGATGATGCGGTTGGACACCCGCGCCAGCAGATCGTGCGGGAGCGGCGCCCAGTGCGCCGTCATGAAGTCCTGCGTCTGTACTGCGCGCAGCGCAACGACGTATTCGTACGTACGCGCATCGCCCATTACGCCCACCGATTTCACCGGCAGGAAGACGGCGAAAGCCTGCGAGGTCTTGTCGTACCAGCTCAGGCCGTCGGTATCGTGCGTGTTGCGCAGTTCCTCGATGAAGATGGCGTCGGCCTGGCGCAGCAGGTCGAGGAATTCCGGGCGCACTTCGCCGAGTACGCGCACGCCCAGGCCCGGGCCTGGGAACGGGTGCCGGTAGACCATTTCACGCGGCAGTTCGAGGGCCAGTCCGAGTTGGCGGACTTCGTCCTTGAAGAGGTCGCGCAGCGGTTCGAGCAGTTTGAGGTGCAGGGTTTCGGGCAGGCCGCCGACGTTGTGGTGCGATTTGATGACCGATGCCTTGCCGGAGCGGGCGCCGGCCGATTCGATGACGTCCGGGTAGATCGTGCCCTGTGCGAGCCATTTCGCGTTCGGGATCGATGAGGCGTGTTTCTGGAAGAGTTCGACGAATTCGCGGCCGATGATCTTGCGCTTGGCTTCGGGTTCGTCGGCGCCGGCCAGTTTTTCCAGGAATCGTCCTGATGCTTCGACGTGCACGAGATGCATGCCCATGTGCCGGCCGAAGGTCTCGACGACCTGCTGTGCTTCTCCCAGGCGCAGCAATCCGGTGTCGACGAAGACGCAGTGCAGGCGTTCGCCGATGGCGCGATGGATCAGTGCCGCGGCCACGCTCGAATCGACGCCGCCGGACAGGCCGAGCACGACTTCCTCGTCGCCGACGGTGCGCCGGATGGCTTCGACGGCTTCGTCGACGTGCGCTGCCATGACCCAGTCGCCACGGCAGCCGCAGATCTCGCGCACGAAGCGCCGCAGGATGCGCGTGCCCTGCTTCGTGTGGGTCACTTCGGGGTGGAACTGCACGCCGTAGAAGCGACGGCTTTCATCGGCCATCGCGGCGATCGGGCACGCAGCCGTTGACCCCATCCGGATGAAGCCGGGAGGCATTTCGACGACCTTGTCGCCGTGGCTCATCCAGACGTCGAGCAGGCCATGCCCGTCGGCATTGCGTTCGTCCTCGATGCCGTCGAGCAGTTTCGTGTGACCGTGCGCGCGTACCTGGGCGTGCCCGTATTCCCGCGGTGCCGCGCTTTCGACGCGTCCGCCCAGTTGCTGCGCCATCGTCTGCATGCCGTAGCAGATGCCGAGCACGGGTACGCCGAGGTCGAAGACGGCCTGCGGCGCACAATCGTTCTGCTCCTCATGCGCCGAGCGATGGCTGCCCGAGAGCACGATGCCTTTCGGTGCGAACTGGCGGATGAAATCGTCGCCGGCGTCGCAGGGATGGATTTCGCAATAGACGTTCGCCTCGCGGATGCGCCGGGCGATCAGTTGCGTGAGCTGCGAGCCGAAATCGAGTATCAGGATGCGGTCGTGCATCGGGTTGGCTTTCACGAAAAATGGGGGTCGGTTGCTCGGTGAGGATCGTCCGGCAGAGCTGCCCGGCCAGACTGGACATCGGACCCGTCGCACAGGCCCACCCGGGAGTCGACTGATCGGGCGCCGACTGGCCGGAATGCACCGGCCGGAATGTACCGGCTGGCAGGTGCGGAAGATCCGGCCACCGGCGCGGGGCCGCGAATGTTCAGTCGGTCCGGTAGTTCGGTGCTTCCTTGGTCATCTGTACATCATGCACATGCGATTCGCGCATGCCAGCGGCGGTGATCTCGATGAACTCCGGCTTCGTGCGCATTTCCTCGATCGTCGGGCAGCCGCAATAGCCCATGCTCGCGCGCAGGCCGCCGCACAACTGGTAGATGATCGTCACCACCGAGCCCTTGTACGGTACGCGCCCTTCGATGCCTTCGGGCACGAGCTTGTCGACGCTGCCGGTCGGATCCTGGAAATAGCGGTCGGCCGCGCCCTGCTGCATGGCGCCGAGCGAGCCCATGCCGCGGTAGGTCTTGTACGAGCGCCCCTGGTAGAGAATCACCTCGCCCGGCGCCTCTTCGGTGCCGGCGAACATCGAGCCGAGCATGACCGCGTTGGCGCCGGCGGCGATCGCCTTGGCGACGTCGCCCGAATAGCGGATGCCGCCGTCGGCGATCAGCGGCACGTCGGTGCCGGCCAGGGCCGATGCAACATCGGCGATGGCGGTGATCTGCGGCACACCGACGCCGGCGACGACGCGGGTCGTGCAGATCGAACCCGGCCCGATGCCCACCTTGACGGCGTCGGCACCGGCCTCGACCAGCGCGCGCGCGGCCTGTGCGGTCGCGATGTTGCCGGCAATGATGTCAATGTCCGGACAGGACTTGCGGATCGCGCGCACACGACTGATCACCCCGTGCGAATGACCATGTGCCGTGTCGACGACGAGCACGTCGACGCCGGCCTGCACGAGTCGCTCGATGCGCTCCTCGGCCTCGCCGTCGTGAACCGTGCCGACGGCCGCGCCAACGCGCAGCTTGCCGTGCTCGTCCTTGCACGCATCCGGGTGTGCGGTGGCCTTCAGGATGTCCTTGACGGTGATCAGGCCGCGCAGTTCGAATTCGCGGCCGATGACCAGCACACGCTCAACGCGGTGATGGTGCATCAGCGCCTTGGCCTCCTCGAGCGTGGCGCCCTCGCGCACCGTGACGAGACGCTCACGCGGCGTCATGATGCTGCTCACCGGTTCGTCCAGCCGGGTCTCGAAGCGCAGATCACGGTTGGTCACGATGCCGACGACGGTGCGCCCCTGCACGACCGGCAGACCGGAAATGCGGTGCTGCTGCGTGAGCTGGATCACGTCGTAGATCTTCATGTCGGGTTCGACCGTGATCGGGTCGACGACGACGCCCGCCTCGTGACGCTTGACGCGTGCCACTTCAGCCGCCTGCCGGGCCGGCGAGAGATTCTTGTGGACGATGCCGAGTCCGCCTTCCTGGGCAATGGCGATGGCCAGGCGTCCTTCGGTCACCGTGTCCATGGCCGCCGATACGAGCGGAATGTTCAGCCCGATGCGGCGCGTCAGGCGGGTCTGCAGCGAAGCGTGGCGGGGAAGGATGTCGGAATAGGCGGGAACGAGCAGGACGTCATCGAACGTCAGCGCCTTTTTGGCCAGTCTCATGGGGCCCTCGCGCACAAAAGTGGATTATATCGATTCGCCGCGCAGGCCACGTCAGCCGGCGCTGCCCGGGTCTGCGCGCCGGCGCCAGCGGGCATCGCCGCCGGCCTCGCGCTGGCGCTGCACGCGGTGCTGGCGCGCCTGCTTCGGGTCGGCCCGCAGCGGGCCGACGAGTTCGATCCGG
>Ga0265293_10002495_pt1 | contig 36681 bp, 27 predicted proteins | sample Munlanlewell138R_FD_192505 | JGI IMG/M metagenome (GOLD analysis project Ga0265293, IMG submission 192505) | Leachate microbial communities from a municipal landfill in Southern Ontario, Canada - Leachate well 138R | ecosystem: Engineered > Solid waste > Landfill > Unclassified | place: Canada... | reverse complement strand
ACATTTACTTTGCCAAACCCAGGCAATGATTATTATATCGCATTTGAAGGAACAGATGAGTGGGGTCGTGGTGTTTGTGTAGATGATGTTTTAGTTAAACAACACTTTTCCTGCCCTCCACCTTCAGAACTAATAGAAACAAGCATTACCTCTAATTCAGCAGCTTTAGGCTGGATCGAAAATGGAAGTGCAACAAGCTGGGAATACGAATACGGAGCATCACCTCATAATTTTACAGGCTCGGGAACAATCACAAGCTCCAATCCGGTAACTATCACTGGTTTAATCCCCGGCCAAACCTACGAGTGGAGAGTTAGGGTAAATTCTGGTGATGGTGATTTGAGTATCTGGGTAACAGGCCAGTTTACTTGCGATGATGGCAAAGCAACAAACCCAAGCCCGGCAAATAATGCCATAGATGTATCGATTACTTCAAAAACCTTTGATTGGGACGATGTACCCGGTGCCGATAGCTATACCATAAATATTGGCACAGAAGCAAACCTTTCGGATATCGTAAATAATGGTGCATGTGCAAGCAGCACTTATACTTACGCAGGTGTTGACTGGGATAAACTTGAAGATTATTACTGGACAGTTACAACCGTTTACACTGCCAAAGCTACGATTGTTGGTGATGAATGGAAATTTACTACTTCTATGTACGACCCATTTCCTCTTGTCGAAGATTTTGAAAGCGGCTTTACTTACTTTGACAATGCTCCGGGCAATGATACGGATTGGACTCTTAATACAGATTATTACCATGGCGGCACACAATGTGTTCATAATGCTTATGACTTCTATGAAAATGAAAATATTTTGCATGAAACCGGTATCCTTGACCTGTCTTCAACCACTGATGCCATTTTTGAATTTTGGCATATAGCCAAAACAGAGGGTGGTGTTGACGCATGCTATGTAGAAGTTTCAACAGATGGGGGTACATCTTATACTCCTATTCCTCCCACAGCATACTTAGGCAATGGTACTTACGACCAGGGTAATGACGGTTTTTGTTTCTGGGAAGATTCTTATGATGCCTGGGGTACCTGGGATGAAACCCCTGATAATGCTACATGGTGGAGAAAGGAAACTTTTGATTTAACTACGTATAAACTAACAAATGTAAGGTTTAGGTTCCGCTTAAGTTCTGATCAAAGTAGTCCAAGAGCCGGCTGGTTTATTGATGATATTCATATCTACGAACCTTCCTGCCATGCACCTTATGCACTAAACGAAACAAACATTACCATAGAAACAGCAACTTTGGGCTGGACTGAATACGGCACTGCAACAAGCTGGGAATACGAATACGGACTATCCCCTTATGCTTTTACAGGCTCGGGAACAAGTACAAACTCCAATCAGGTAACTATCACTGGTTTAATTCCCGGCAAAAATTACGACTGGTATGTAAGGGCAGATTGTTATGCCGGTGGCGGAACTGGTCAAAGTACATGGTCAGGTCCAGCTACGTTTACAACTGTATGCGATACCGCTAGCCTTCCCTATATCGAAAACTTTGACGGTGTTATTGCTCCGGCTTTCCCAAACTGTATGACGATTGAAAACACCAATGGTGATGAGTATGAATGGGGAACAGATGGCGACATACATTCCAGCCAGCCAAATGCTGCAGCTATATATGGTTCTTATTATGCAATGGACGACTGGTTTTTTACCCAGAGCTTAAGTTTAACAGGAGGCACCAGCTATGCGGTCGATTTTGTTTACAGAGGCGATGTAGATTATATTACTGAGAAACTGGCCGTACATTGGGGGACATCGGCATCTTCGACAGCTATGAGCGAATCCACGATATTTAATGATGATAACATCACCAGCAAGGAGTGGTTAACGGGAAGCACAAGTTTTACCCCGGCCACAACAGGGACTTATTACGTGGGTTTTTACGGATACAGCGATCCCGCTTCATCTGGTCTGCATGTTGACAATATTCACATCTATGATCCCTGCCCTGCACCTTCAGAGCTAACAGCAACAAACATTACCTTAGCGTCAGCAGATTTGGGCTGGACCGAAAATGGAAGCGCAACAAACTGGGAATACGAATACGGCGTAGCGCCTTATACTTTTACAGGCTCGGGAACAAGCACAAACTCCAATCCGGTAGCTATCACTGGTTTAATCCCTGGCCAAACTTACGACTGGGCCATTAGGGCAAATTGTGGTGGTGCTTATTTGAGTACCTGGGTAACAACAGGCCAGTTTACTTGCGATGATGGCAAAGCAACAAATCCAAGCCCGGAGAATAATGCCATAAATGTACCTATTGCTTCCAAAACCTTTGATTGGGACGATGTGCCCGGTGCCGATAGCTATACCATCACCATTGGCACGGAAGCAGGCCTCGTAGATATTGTAAATAATGGTGCATGTGCAAGCAGCACTTATACCTACACAGGTGCTGATTGGGATGAACTTGAAGATTATTACTGGACAGTAACAACCGTTTACAATGCCAAAGCTACGATTGTTGGTGATGAGTGGACATTTATAACTGCTTGTGCTCCAACTGCTCTTCCATATCTCGAAAATTTTGATGCTGTTACTGCGCCGTCTTTCCCAGCCTGTATGACGGTTGAAAATACCAATGGTGACAATTATGAATGGGAAACAGTTGACTACATACATCACAGTGAACCAAATGCTGCAGAATTATATACTTCTCATCCTGGAAATGACTGGTTTTTTACCCAGGGTCTAAGTCTAACTGCCGGCACTAGCTATGAGGTCGATTTTGTTTACAGGGGGGCTACTTTATATGGTACGGAGAAACTGGCCGTACATTGGGGCACATCGGCATCTTCGGTAGCTATGAGCGAATCCCCGATATTTAATAATGATAATATCACCAGCACCGAGTGGTTAACGGGAATCGGGATATTTACCCCCCCCATATCAGGGACTTATTACCTGGGCTTCCACGGATACAGCGATGCCTATCAAGATGCTCTGTTTGTTGATGATATTCATATCTATGAACCTTCCTGCCCTGCACCTACGGCACTAAGCGAAACCAGCATTACACTTGAATCAGCAACTTTGGGCTGGACTGAAAATGGAAGCGCAACAAGCTGGGAATACGAATATGGAGAATCGCCTTATACTTTTACAGGCTCGGGAACAAGCACAACAATCAATCCGTTAACTATCACTGGTTTAAGCCCCGGCAAAACTTACGAATGGTATGTAAGGGCAGATTGTGATGCCGGTGGTGGCGGAACCGGTCAAAGTACATGGGCGGGGCCAAGTACGTTTACGACTGTATGTGATATCGCTACTATTCCCTATCTCGAAAATTTTGATGCTGTTACTGCCCCGGCTTTCCCAGCCTGTATGACGGTTGAAAACACCAATGGTGACAATTATGAATGGGAAACAGTTGACTACATACATCACAGTGAACCAAATGCTGCACAATTTGCTACTTATTATTCTACTGGAAGTGACGACTGGTTTTTTACCCAGGGCTTAAGTTTAACAGGAGGCACCAGCTATGAGGTCGATTTTGTTTACAGAGGCTTTGACAATTATTATAACACTGAGAAGCTGGCCGTTGATTGGGGGACATCGGCATCTTCGGCCGATATGAGCGGCACCCGGATATTTGATGATGATAACATCACCAGCAACGAGTGGCTAACGGGAAGTGCAAGCTTTACCCCGGCCACTACAGGGACTTATTACCTGGGTTTCCACGGATATTCTAATTTCAATTCATATGGTCTGTTTGTTGATGATATTCACATCTATGATCCCTGCCCTGCACCTTCAGAGCTAACAGCAACCAACATTACCTTAGCGTCCGCAACTTTGGGCTGGACCGAAAATGGAAGCGCAACAAACTGGGAATACGAATACGGAGAATCGCCTTATACTTTCACAGGCTCGGGAACAAGCACAAGCTCCAATCCGGTAACTATCACAGGCCTAAGCCCCGGCCAAACTTACAACTGGGCCATTAGGGCAAATTGTGGTGGTGCTTACTTAAGCACCTGGGTAACAACAGGCCAGTTTACTTGCGATGATGGCAAGGCAACAAATCCAAGCCCGGCAGATAATGCCATAAATGTACCGATTACTTCAAAAACCTTTGATTGGGACGATGTACCCGGTGCCGATAGCTATACCATCACCATTGGCACGGAAGCAGGCCTCGTAGATATCGTAAATAATGGTGCATGTGCAAGTAGCACTTATACATACACAGGTGCTGACTGGGATGAACTTGAAGATTATTACTGGACAGTAACAACCGTTTACAATGCCAAAGCTACGATTGTTGGTGATGAGTGGGCATTTATAACTGCTTGTGCTCCAACTGCTCTTCCATATCTCGAAAATTTTGACGGTGTTGCTGCCTTGGACTTCCCAGCCTGTATGACGGTTGAAAATACCAATGGTGACCATAGAGAATGGAAAACATATGACAACATACATTACAGTTCCCCAAATGCTGCAAGGATTTACGTTAACGAGGACTTAGCAAAGGATGACTGGTTTTTTACCCAGGGCTTAAGTTTAACAGGAGGCACCAGCTATACAGTCGATTTTGTTTATAGGGCATATCACCCATATTATGCTGAAAAACTGGCCATTCATTGGGGGACATCGGCATCTTCGGCGGCTATGAGCGAGATCCCGATATTTGATGATGATAACATCACCAGCACCACATGGTTAACGGGAAGTGCAAGCTTTACCCCAAGCACAACAGGGACATACTATGTTGGTTTTCATGGATACAGCGATGCCGAATCATTTGCTCTGTATGTTGATGATATCGAGGTAATCAAGGCAATCGGATCCGGCACGACAACTACCTGGTCGGGGACTACAGATAACGACTGGGACAAGCCGGGCAACTGGTCCAATGGTGTACCGAGAGCCATCGATGACGTTGTTATTCCCGCCAGCGGAATAACAAATTATCCAACAATAACGCAAACCGCTTATTGCAACAAGCTCACTATCGAATCCGGCGCTACTGGCAGCGGATCTCTAATCGACAATGGATTTTTATTGGTGGGTGGAACTACAAGCGTTGAGCGCTACATCCCAAAATACAATCCGGGATCTACAGGATGGCACTTCCTGTCGGCACCTGTTGCGACTCAGGCTATCAGCCCCGAATTTGTTGATGTAACAGCAAGCCCAATGTCTCCAGCAGTTGATTTTTACTCCTGGAACGAGGAACACAATTATTGGATCAACATCAAAAACAGCAGTGGGAACTATAATCAGGGGACAAGCTGGGAGCATTTCTCCAACGATGCCAACCCTGCCTTCGAGCCTGGAAAAGGCTACCTTGCTGCGTATGGCGTAGATGTTACCAAAAACTTCACAGGTACATTAAACCATGGCGATAAAGCCTCCGGTACAGGTATTCCTGCGCTAAGCTATACTAGCGGCGCAAGTGAAGGTTGGAACCTGATTGGAAACCCATACCCGTCGGCCTTAGACTGGGACGAGGGCAACTGGAACCGTACAAATGTTGACGGAAGCGTTTATATTTACGATGGGGCTGCTGTTCAGTACAAAAGCTGGAATGGTAGTTTAGGGGGCCTAAGCGGTGGAATTATTCCGGCCATGCAGGGATTCTTTGTAAAAGCCAGTGCAACAGGAGCATCGCTAACTATTCCACAGGCAGCAAGGGTTCACAATGCACAAAACTTCTACAAATCAAGCGCTTTGGTTTCTGACCTTTTGGCTTTGAAAGTTGCAGGAAACAATTTTGAGGATGAGATTTTTGTTAACTTCAAGCCTGAGGCCACCATGGGTTTCGATAATCAATTTGATGCCTACAAGCTCTATGGCGGCCAAGTGGCACCGCAACTCTATTCGAGCATTCCCGGCGCGATTTTGTCGATCAACGTTTTGCCACACTCCAGCGAGGAAGTCCTGGTGCCGGTTGGTCTGGAGGTTGGTGCCGCAGGGCAATATGTAATTACTGTTGAAGAAGATACTTTTTGGGAAACCGTGGGGATTGCGCTGGAAGACCTGAAAACCGGTATATTTACCGACCTGCGAAATGTTACACAATATGCATTTACCTCCGACCCCAATGATGATCCAAATCGTTTTGTGCTTCATTTCAACGAAGTAACGGATATAGAAGAGCCGGGTCAACAAAGCAAGGATATTCGGTTTTATGTGTACGACAACAAGTTGTATGTTATCGACAATGATACGGAAAATGGCCTTGTGAAATTGTTCAATATGCTGGGCCAGCCGGTACTCGAAGAAAGTTATTCCGGCAGATTAAATACCATCGACCTACCCTTACGTCACGGGAATTATATCGTGCAAATTACAACCTACAACAAATTTGTTAGCGGCAAGATATTCATCAAATAAATTTAAATTCAATGATAACTATGAAACAAATTAAGATTTTGAGCACAGCGATAATACTCGTTTGCGGCTTTATGTTTTCAGCTTCAAATGCCTTTTCGCAAAATCCGCCACCTCCGCCACAGGAGCATGGTAACTCAGGAAACGTGCCTGGCGGTGGTGCGCCCATTGGCAGCGGCGTGCTGATTCTTGTGGCTCTTGGTGCAGGCTATGCAGCCAAAAAAGCATACAAATATCGCAGAATGTTGAGCGAGTAAGAACTTTAAGAAAACCCCTGTGATTGTGCCACGCCGTAGGCGTAGTTCCAATCGCAGGACGGACACCTTCAAGCTCAATTACCCCGGTTTAGGCCTTCGATAAGATCAGGTCATAAGCCGGGGCTATTGAGTTTATAGACGATTATTAAATAATAAGTCATTTTGGAGCAAGGCCAAATGATCTCAGATGTTTGATGTTTGATCTGTGATATCAGATCTTAGCAGCACAGATCAAAGATCTTAATTGGGACATCTGGACATTGGCTATCAAAAAGGCCACGTCCCGGTCTTCGCCCCGACTTGTCAGCCATCAATTTTTCGGGCAGACCCTGATAATTGTGTTTGAGGTTAAGCGTCGAAGTCCGGTCAAAATCCATAGCATTTTCAAAATTACCCCAGATCATTGGATTACAAATTCTTTCCAAGGCAGCGAGCATAAGAATGTAGGGCGTTTTTCACATCTTCCGTGCAGGAACAAACAACAACCTGCCCTGAGCTGGTTTCGGCAAGCTCAACCACCAGCCCAAGGAGCCTGCCCTGAGCTGGTTTCGGCAAGCTCAACCACCAGCCCAAGGAGCCTGCCCTGAGCTTGCCGAAGGGAACAACAAACAACAGACAGCAAGCAAATAACATTTTGTCATTCAAAAAATTAATCAGACCTTTGCCGCCAATTTTTTAAATACAAATTTTTAAACAAATCATCATTTTATGCCAACAAGAATTAGATTACAAAGGCATGGTAAAAAAGGGCAACCTTTTTATCATATCGTAATTGCGGATGGTCGGGCACCACGCGACGGCAGATTTATCGAGAAAATTGGCACCTACAATCCGGTGTCGAGGCCTGCTGAAATCAACATCGATTTCGACAGGGCTATACATTGGATTCAGGTCGGGGCACAGCCTTCCGACACCGTTCGTACATTGCTTTCCCACAAAGGTGTGATGTACAAAAACCACCTTGAGAAAGGTATCAAAAAAGGCGCACTAACCCAACAGCAGGCCGACCTGAAGTTCCAGGAATGGGAAGAAGCCAAGCAGGCCAAGATAGAAAGAGCGCAGAGCGAGCTGTTAAACAAAGAGCGTTCAGAAGTCAAAAAACGTACCGACGCAGAAGCTAAGATCAACGAAGATCGTCTGGCTGAGATCGCACGTCGCAGAGCCGCCGAAGTAGAAAAACAAGTGGCCGAAGCACGCGCACGCCAGGAGGAAGCCAAAGCCAAAGAGGAGGCCAGCGCCAAGGAGCTTGCCGATGCTAAGGAGGAAGCCAGAGCCAAGGAGGCAGCCAAATCTGCAAAAGAGGTTGCCGAACCTGCCAAAGAAGCCAGCTCCGAAGAACCTACCGAACAAGAAGCACCAGAGCAGAAGCCTAAAGAGCAATAAGTTTTAGCATCTACTCTTGTAATCATCCATAAGCCGGAGTGGTAAGACCGATAAAAATTTCGGCTGCTGCTCCGGTTTTTATTTTTCATAATATGAATAAAGAAACCTGCCTTTTGTTAGGCTCCATCACCAAGGCCAACCGCAAAACCGGCCAGCTTAGCATCAGCACCGGGCGGCAGCCTGCCGAAAGATTTGCTGATGTCAAGACGCTATTTCTGGATATCGACGGCGGACTGGTTCCTTTTTTTGTCGATCAACAGGCTGGCTCCGGCGCCGGACTGTTGCGGGTGTGGTTGCAGGATTATAAAACCCCCGAGGCGGCGCAACAGCTCACCGGATACAAAGTTTACATCGCCGAAGAGGATATGCCCGCTGCCCCGCCCAACCATATTTATCATCATCAGCTCACCGATTATAATGTAGTGGATAAAACCGCAGGTGAGCTGGGGCAAATCACCGACCTCATAGAATCGACAGAGCAGGCATTGCTGCAGGTGGATCACAACGGCGATGAAATATTGATTCCATTCGTCGAAGATTTTATTGTGAAGATCGACAAGCGAAAAAAAATCCTTTATCTCAACCTGCCCGAAGGATTGATCGACCTGAATAAGTAATAGCCCTGATATAAAATTTTGTGGCCACGCGGTTCACTAACTCTGGCCTTTAGGCAGGGGGGAAAAAGACAAAAGTATTTCAGTGGGCTTTAGCCCAAATAATCCAATAGCACTATTGATGAAACCGGTAGCAGAACCTTTTCGTTTCAGGCAATTTACGCTCCACCATCACCAGAGCACCATGAAAGCCGGCACCGACGCCATGTTGCTGGGGTCGTGGCTGCCGCTCACCGGCCAGGAGCAGCGTGTGCTCGACGTAGGCACCGGCAGCGGCATCGTAGCTTTGATGCTGGCGCAACGCTCGCAGGCTTTCATCCACGCCATCGACATCCACCAGGCCTCCGTGCAGGAAGCTGCCCAAAACTTTCAAAATTCCCCCTGGAGCAATCGCCTCAACGCAGAGTTTATCTCTTTTCAAAAATTTGCTTTGCAGCAATCCCGGCACTGCGACCTCATCGTGAGTAATCCTCCGTTTTTTCGCAACAGCCTGTTGCCAGCCGATGAGCGACTGAAGATGGCCAAGCACAACCTGAATCTTTCGATAGCAGATTTTATCAACAGCAGCTTACTCTTGCTTGCGCCGCAAGGGAGGCTGGCGGTAATAATGCCCATACCTGAAGCAGCTGATTTTTGTGCCGACGCCGAGGCAAAAGGGTTTTTTATGCAGCATCAGCTTTTTGTAATGCCAACGCCCGTGCGCCCGCCCTCACGACGAATCTTGCTGCTGGCCAGGCAGCCTGCCGATAAAATTAACACCCAACATCTTACCGTGCGGCAAACCAATGGAAAATACACAGAAGCATATATTTCGCTTACGCGCGATTTCCACCCCGAGGGCTATCTCTGAAATCTCTAAAGAATTTTTTGCCGACATTTGCGGCCTAAACACTGTGCTGATGAAATTGTCTGTTTTAAAACTTTACAGCCTGGCAGCGGTTGCGTTGTTTGTGCTGGTATTTTCGGCTTGTCGAACGGAACCTGCTGCGAAGCCGCGCCTGATTGCCGTTTCGTACATCGGTGGCGACACTGCCGGCAACAACTATCTCAACTGGCTGCGCCGCGCCGACCCGCAGGTGCGCTATGTGGTGATGAACCTTTACCCGTGGGATTCCGTCGGCATTATCTTCGACGACTGCACGGGGCTGCTGCTCACCGGTGGCGAAGATATTTATCCCGGCTATTACAACCAAACCGAAGATACTGCCCGCTGCGGTGGTTTTAATCATTATCGCGATTCACTCGAGTTTTTGTTGATAGAGCAGGCGCTGCAGCGGAAGTTGCCGATCATGGGTGTTTGCCGTGGGCAACAAATCCTCAACGTGGCGATGGGCGGCACGCTGGTGGTGGATATCCCCACAGAAATCCAAACGGCTGTTTATCATCGTTGCATCGACTGGCAGAATTGCTATCACCGCGTAATGATTCTGTCTGATAATCTGCTTACCGCAGTGGGCGCACAAAGCGGCGACAGCGTCACCAGCAACCACCACCAGGCTGTGAAGCGCACGGCCGACGATCTGAAAGTTTTGGCTGTAGCCAACGATGGAGTTGTAGAAGCCGTAGGTTGGAAAGAGCCGGCAGGAAAGCCATTTTTGCTGGGCGTACAGTGGCATCCCGAAAGGATGGACACCATCAGCCGGCTGTCGATGCCGCTGGCACGGAGGTTTTTGGAAGAAGCTGAATAGGGTAACATGCATAATTTTAAGGGTTTTAACTACAAATCCCAATTTTAAAAAAACAACTAACAAATAAAATTCAATATCCAATTACCAAAAAGCAAGCACGTTGTTGAGAGGTCATTTTTGATATGTGCTTTTTGTGATTTATTTGGAATTTGGTGTTTGTTTTTTGGAATTTCAATTTAGGAACCGCTTCAAAATGACAGGCGGACAAGAAAGTTTTTTGTACTTTAAAAAAAATATTGATATGATAGTAATAACGGGAGCTGCCGGATTTATCGGCAGTGCATTAACATCAAAACTAAATAGCCTGGGACGCCACGACCTGGTGCTGGCTGATGATTTTGGCAACGAAGAAAAGCTGAAAAATCTGAATAAAAAGAAATTTCTGGAGCAGACGCATCGTGATGTTTTCTTCGACTGGCTCGACAAAAACCACGGTGAGGTCGAAACCGTTTTTCATATCGGCGCCCGCACCGACACCGCCGAATTTGATATGAGCGTCTTCGAGCGGCTTAACCTTAGCTACAGCAAAAAGATGTGGGAGGCTTGTGCCCGTTATCAAATTCCGCTGCTTTATGCCTCGTCGGCAGCCACCTATGGAATGGGTGAGCATGGCTACGCGGATAGCCACGACAATGTAACGCAGTTAAAGCCGCTAAATCCTTATGGTGTTTCCAAGAATGATTTTGATAAATGGGTGCTGTCGCAAAAGCAGGTGCCTCCGTTTTGGGCGGGGTTTAAGTTTTTTAATGTGTATGGCCCCAACGAATATCACAAAGGGCGCATGGCTTCGGTGATTATGCATGCCTATCATCAGATCGAAAAAACCGGTAAGATGAAACTCTTCCGCTCGCATCATCCCGACTTTAGCGATGGCGGACAGATGCGCGACTTTGTATATGTGAAAGATGTGGTGAACATGCTGCTGTTTTTTGCAGCGCACCAGCGGCAGCCGGGGTTGTACAATCTGGGCACCGGTAAAGCCCGTACTTTCCGCGATCTTACCAACGCCACCTTTGCCGCTATGGGCCGCAAGCCGGTGATAGAATTTATTGATACCCCCGAAGACATCCGCGACAAATACCAGTACTACACCCAGGCCGATATGAACAAGGTGCGGGATTATGGTTATAGCCGCACCTTTACCTCGCTCGAAGCCGGAGTGGATGACTATGTGAAAAATTATCTCATGCAATCCAGGTACCTTTGATCCGGGGAAATCAAAAAGCTGTTTCATAGCAGAGGCGCAGAGGAAAACGAAAGGCTGTTTCACCGCAGAGACGCAGAGGAAAACGAAAGGCTGTTTCACCGCAGAGACGCAGAGGCGTAGAGGGAAGCAAAAAGCTGTTTCACCACAGAGGCGCAGAGGTTATTCTTTTTTACACTTTTTTCTTTGTGCCCCCGTGGCTTTGCGGTTATTTTTTCCACCTTTTAAAATCAATAATCAAGGTATTCCTGAAAAAGCGTCTGCAGGTAGGATTTGCCGCGGATAATCACCGAATCGTCGGGAGCCATGGGTGGCTGCTGCCAATAGTAGTCGTTGCGGTCGGCATCGAACGAAAAAGCGCCTTTTTCTTCTTCCCATATCAATCCATTATCAAAACCAAAGTAGCGATATTTTTTACCGTAAGGGTTAAACAAGTTGCGGCTCCACGTAAACTGCTTGTGCGGAAGCTGCAACTGCGCAAGCAAAGTAGCGGGAATGTCGGCTTGTGAGCCGGGGTGGAGCCATTGCCTGCCGCGGTAGGCGCTGTCGATTACCGGGCCAGCCCATAGCATGGGGATGCTGTGGTAGGCTATTGTGTGGTAGGGATGGTTGCGGTAGCTGTTGTGGCTGTGGTCGGCCACGATGATAAACAAAGTGCTGTCGTACCAAGGCTGCTGACGGGCAGCGGCAAAAAATTGCCCCAGACTGCGGTCGGAGTAATAAGCCGAATTGATGTACCGGCGTTCGTTGCCGCCCCAATCCAGCACTTCCTCCATCGGCTGGTCGTAGGGCGAGTGGGAGCTAAGTGTAAAAAGCGCTGCAAAAAACGGTTCCTTTTCGGTTTTTAAATCAGCGATAAGATGCTGCATGGTATATTCGTCGTGCACGCCAAGTTTTCCGTGCGTGAGGCTGTCGGGATAGTCGCTGCCTTCGGTCACCCGGTCGAAACCATTATTGAGGATGTACCCTTTGATATTTCCATAAATCAGTTGGCCGCCAAAGCTGAACGAGCTATGGTAGCCCTGCTTTCGGAGGGTTTTCACCAGCCCGGGCAGATGGATAAATTTGTCGGGTTGCAGGGTGATGGCCGAGAGTGCATGCGCCGGGAAGCCACCGAAGATGCAAGCCATTCCCTGCTCGGAGCGCGAGCCGCTCGAGAGCATTTTTGTAAAGAGCAATCCCTCTTTTTCGAGTGCTGCAAATGAAGGCGTGATGCCGGCCTCGCCGCCCAGGCTTTCGATCAAATCGGCTGACCAGCTCTCCAAAATCAACATTACAATATTGGGACGCATTGTATTTAAAATACGAAGCGTCGTATCTTTTTCGACGGTAAGCAGCTTTTGTGTGGTACTGCGTGCGGTAGCCGGATCGTAAAAAGTAAACGGATTGTTGTGGAGGTTTTTGGCATTTTCGAACAAGCTGATGTAGAGATTGAAAGCGTTGTTGGTGGCGGTAAGATTAAGGATGTTTTTCTGTGAGAAATAGCAGCGGCTCTGGTTGATGGGGATTTCCTGCCATCCGCCCCGCAATCCCAAAAATAAAAACAGCGGGGTCACGAGCACAAAAGCAACGGCCTGCCACGGCTTTGCCGGACGATGGATATTTTTGTAAAAAAACCGGTGATAGCTATAAATGCCTGCTCCGGCCAGCACCAGCGTTATTATTATTAAAATAAAAAAAACAGTGCTGTCGGCTGAATTATAAACCTCCGATGGGTTTTCGAGATAGCGCAGCGCCTTCACATTGATTTTGCTTTTCCATTCGCCGTAAAGGCCAATTTCGCCACCGGTGATGAAAGCGTACAAAACAACCATCAGGTAGGTGTAGGTTTTATTAATAGTATTTAGACATGGCAGGCTGCGGAAAGATTGAATTGTCAGTATTAAAAAAGGTATGATCAGTATGTAACAGGCTGTGGCCAGATCGAGTGGCAGCGCATAATAAAATACCGAAAACAACTCCGCAGCCGTCACATTTTCGACACGGAAAAAATGAAAGTGGTAAACGATAAACAATGCCCGCGAAAGGGCAAAAAACAACAGCCAGAAAAGCAACTGCCGCAGCAGATTGATGATGGATTTCAATATTTTAAGGTTTTGGGTTAACTACGGGAAGGTTTTGGGTTATTGAATTTTCCTGTAAAACTTCTTTCGTTGTTGGCGACGGCACGTCAAAAGAGCCATCAGCACAAAGATAAAAACCACCAGGCCGGTGATGATGATCAGCGAGAAGAGCCATGTCATTCCGTTGGAGGGTGTGTTTTGGAAAAGTCCGGCAGAACCATCCGGAGCATCCCGGCTCACTTCCGACAAATCCGTTGGTGTCTCATCGTCAAATTCTATTGTCATTTGCTCCTTCAGCTCTGCATACCGGTCGATGTATTCTTTGGCGCTGTCCAGCTGATGGCTTGCAGCAAAAATGAGTGTCAGCAATTTATAGTTTTCTTTGGTGTGCAGCAGCAGGCTGGCTCTTTGTGCTATTTCCAGGCTCTTGCGGGCGTAAGCTTCGGCGCTTGCGAAATCGTTGCTTAGTAGCAGGTTTTCGCCAATAAGGCGCAATCCGACTGCAATCCGGTCTTTGTCGTCGTAGGCTTCACTTATGCGCAGGCTTTCGATATACATCTCATTGGCGCGTTGCAGGTTACCTTCCAGCTCGTACACTTTGCCGATGATGTTGAGGGTGGAGGCGTATTCTCGTTTCAATCCCAGCGAATCGCGGATGTAAAGGCTCTTAAAGAGGCAATTCAGCGCCTTGTGGTTTTCGCCGGTTTGAATGAATATAACGCCCATATTTCTTAGCACTGTAGCAGAGCGCATGGGTAACTGAAGGCTGTCGGCAATTCTGAGCGCCCGGGTATATCTCTCGAGTGCCTCATCAATTTTGTCCAGGTCGTCACAAAGAGCACCCATATTCATAAGGGTGCCGAGCGCGATGTCGGTGTATTTGTCGTTGGGGTTCATCTCCATGGTCTGCTTGTAATAGCTGTAAGCCTCCTGGTATCTTCCCATCTTGTGGTAGCTGGTTGCGATACCTTCCAGGCATCGAAGGGTGGCGAGCGTGTCGTGGTGTTCAAGCGCCACTTTCAGTGCAGTTTGGTTGTAGGAAATGGATTTATCATAATCGGCCTGTGCTTTGTAGATTCGCCCCATATTTAAGCAGGCATGTGCCCAGTTTACGCTGTCGTTGTTTGCAAGAAAGCGAGCCATTGCATCTTCCCAAAGTATTTGTGCACTGTCCAAATTTCCGGTGAGGTAGTAAATGGTTCCTTTGTTCAATATTGGCAAAGCCAGCAGTTTTTCATCCTTCATCTTGCGAGCGAGCCTGAGCGCCTCGTCGGCAAGCGCGGATCCCAAGGCAAAATTTCGAGCACGCACCTCTACAGTGTGTTCGTTGAGCATCTCCAGTTTTTGTCTGTCATCAAGCCTCTGCGTTATCGAATCGATATAGCGCGCAGCATCCTGACCCACAACCGAAAAAGCTATCAGCAATACGGGCAGCATCACCATTTTTTTTATGCCGCTATGATCGATAATTGTGCTCAAGGCTGATCCTTTCGTTTTGCTGTTGTAAGATAGGGCGTTATTTTAAAATACAATTGATCATAAATCAAGCTGATTTCTTTGAGCTGCGCTACCGAGTCGAAAGTTCCGATGGCTTCGCGGTAGTTAAAGATTTCTTTTACAATATAATATTCGAGGTAAGGATGCTGAAGCAAAATGTCGAAGGTGGCGTCGTTGAGGTTGATGCGGCGGATAGCAGATTTGTCGATAACCACCTGCGGCGCAAACATAGCATAGCGGTTGGTATCGATACCGTGAATTTCGAGAAGTTGTGATTTATCAAAAAATCCGCCCAGCTTATCGCGATAGCTAACAATGCGATGCGCATATACTCTACCAATGCCTTTGAGCTTGCGCAACTCCAGCGTGTCGGCGGTGTTGATTTCGATAAGTTCCATGTATGCGGCAGCATCTCTCTTTGTGGGCACATCGCCAGCCTCCGGGGCAATCTCCGAGGGAAGCAGGATCTGTTTTTCCAAATGGTGGTAAGTGTCGGCATCAATACCATAAATTCGGCTAAAATCTTTTTTTATAGAAAAGATGCCGCCGGCTCTTCTGTATTTCAGCACATTTGTCGTTTGGTAGCTGTTCAGCCCTAAGGCTATGAGTTGCATACTGTCGGCGCTGTTGGGATCGAAAGCAACCAATATTGTTGGTGCGGCTTTTGGGTTTTCTGCTGCGTTTTGGTGTTGCCGGTTTATAATAATATAAGGCTCTAAAAACGCATACTCTGCATCGCTGATGGCGTAAATCTTCCCGAAATCTTTGGCATCATAAAACCAACCTCCTGCATCCCGGTATTTTATTATCATATCAGCCTGATGGTTGGTGAGGCCAAGCTCCAGCATCTGTGCTTTGTTGATGATGTTGGGGTCGAAAGGGAAAGCTTTGAAATTGACGGCAGTTGCTTCCGGCTCTGTTGCATCGGTATGCGCTGCTATCTCATTTTCAAAAGTTGGATCAGACGGAATTGTGGGTTGGAAAAACAGGCGTATGGCAAAAGTAAGCATCACCAGCAGGAAGATGCTCCCTGTCAAATAGAATAACCCCCTGCGTTGCCGCCGGGTTATAAACATAAATGGTTTCATCTGTAAGTTCCGTTTCACCACAGTGCCTCACTTTTTAGCAAAAATAGAAAAATCTTTGTACTTCTGCACGCACAGCAGCGCCTGTTTTTTTTTATTTTAAAAATTTAAAAGTCCAACGCCATTCATAAAAACCAATGCAATGGCTACCGGTGCCAAAAAGCGGATGATAAACATAAACATGTTGAAGAACGGCGTGTGCAGGGTGCCTTCGTTCGACAATTCGGAGCGTACCGCACTGCGCCCCATAAACCAGGCTACAAAAGTTACGATGAATAGGCCGCCAAGCGGAAGCAGCACGTTGGCAGATAAATATTCCAGATCGCCAAAGAGCGTGTCGCCCCACAGCCGCAAATGGTCATGAGAGCCTTGCGAGAGCGTGCAGCCCACCCCCAGCAGAGTGATAAGCGATGCAGCAACGGCCGTAGCCCGCTTTCGCGGAATGTTAAGCTCTTCGCTGAAATAGGCCACCACCACCTCCAGCACCGAAATGGTAGAAGTGAGCGCTGCCACCGAAAGCAAGATAAAAAACAGAAGCGCCCAGAAATATCCGCCGGCCATCTGCTGAAAGATATTGGGCAGGGTAATAAAAACCAACCCCTCACCGGCAGCCGGATCGATGCCAAAAGCAAATACTGCCGGGAAAATGGCTACACCGGCCAGTATCGCTATCAATGTGTCGGCGCCGGATACGGCAAAAGCTGTGGAAGTCAGGTTATCTTTTTTGGAAATATACGACCCGTAGGTGATCAGCGTGCCCATGCCAATACTCATTGAGAAGAAAGCCTGCCCCAGCGCTTCGAGGATTACCTGGCCATTGATTTTTGAAAAGTCAGGTTTAAACAAAAATTCGATTCCTGCCCTGGCACCCGGCAACGTCACCGACCGTATAGAGATGATGATGATGATCAGCAGCAGCACGGGCATCAGGATTTTGGAGTATTTCTCAATGCCATCTTTTACGCCCATCCACACGATGGCTGCCGTAAAAAACATAAATATCACCTGCCATATTACCGGCATCCAGCCGCTTCGCTGAAAGCTGTCGAAACCGGCCTGTAGCTCACCGGCAGACTGGCCACTGAAGCCGTCGATGATGGACTGGTAGAGATATTCGAGTGTCCAGCCGGCAATGGTGCTGTAGAAAGCCAGAATCATAAAAGCTGCGCCGATGCCCATTAGCCCGATCAGGTACCACGGCTGGCCGGGCTTTAGCAGCTTGAAGGCGCCAAAAGGATTGCGCTGGGCGCGCCTGCCGATGATCAGCTCCGAGAGCATCACAGGCATCCCGATCAAAAAGATAAAACCAATGTAAACGATCAGAAAAGCGCCGCCGCCATTTTCGCCTGCCACATACGGAAACCGCCAGATGTTGCCCAGCCCAATGGCCGAGCCTGCGGCGGCAGCTATCACACCTGCCTTTGACGTGAAACTGTCGCGGTGGCTGAAATCAAATTTTTCCATTTTATCACCTGTTTTGTTTTTCTTTTTTTTATAAAAAAATCATTGCAATGATAAGCCTTTTGAGGGGTATTTGTATCAACTTACCGAATTTTTGTTTTTCGCGGACGTTCCAGGGCATCCATGGCCTTGAAGTATTTGTGGGTTTCACTCATCACCACCGGAGCTAAGAGCAGGAGCGCTATCAGGTTGGGGATGGTCATAAAGGTGATGACCATATCTACAAAATGCCACACCAGATCAAGCCCCCAGATGCTGCCCAGAAAAACAAAGAGGCCATAGAGATAGCCGTAGGGTTTTATAAATTTTTCACCAAAAAGATAGTTCACTGCGCGGCTGCCGTAGTACGCCCAGGCGATAATGGTGGAAAAGGCAAAGAGCATCAACCCGCCGGCTACGATGTGTTTACCCACGCCCACGATGCCAACGCGTGATAGCCCTATCTCCATAGCATGTGTGGTCATGGTCACGCCTTCCCTGTCGAGTTCCCAGGCACCGGTAAGAATGATCATCAGCGCAGTAAGCGTGCAAATGATAATGGTGTCTACCAGCGGTTCCAGCGAAGCTACCAGCCCTTCGCGTGCCGGCCATTCCGTTTTTGCAGCGGCATGTGCTATGGCCGCCGAACCTTGTCCGGCTTCATTGGAAAACAAACCCCGTCGCACACCCATCAGCATCGTCATCAGAAAGGCTGAGCCAAAAAAGCCTCCCGCTGCAGCTTTTCCTGTAAAGGCATCACTAAAGATTACGCCAAAAGCATAGGGGATGCGGTCGTATTCGATGAGGGTGATCAGCATCGCGGCCAGAAAATATACAACAGCCATAAACGGAACCAGCCGTGAGGTGACCTCTGCAATGCGTTTGATGCCGCCTACCACCACCAGCAGCGCCAGCAATGCTATGACGACTCCGGAGATATATTTGTCGATTTTATAGGTATCGAACAAGGCTCCCGACATGGAATTGGATTGCGCCATGTTGCCCGTTCCCAGCGAACAAAGTACCGCTGCAACGGCAAACACAATTGCCAGCACTTTGGCATATTTACCAAGTTTGTGTTTCAGTCCATGCTCCATATAATACATCGGCCCGCCCGACACCGATCCGTCGCTGTTGAAGCTTCGGAATTTGTGCGCAAGCGTACACTCGGCGTATTTTAATATCATCCCCAAAAAGCCCGTTACCCACATCCAGAAAATAGCACCGGGACCACCCCAGCCAATGGCCAGCGCCACACCTACTATATTTCCTGTGCCTACCGTTGCCGACAGCGCCGTGGTGAGCGCTTTGAAATGATTTACATCGCCCACGTCGTGTTTCTTGTCAAATTTGCCGGCTACAATCCTGATGCTGTGACGCAGCCGCCTGATGTTGAGAAAACGCAGCCGGATGATGAAATATAATCCGGTGGGAATGAGCAACAGCAACAGCGCAAACCCGCCAATGTATTCGTTGTACCAGATTATTGCATTGTCGATGGTTTGTAGAATTGGATGCATAACAGGTTAGTTAGTTGGTGAAAATAATAAGCTGATGTAAGCTGGCAGGAGGCCGGCTGCTGCTATTAGGAAATGATGGCTGTATGATATTGCTTCTGCTGATGTTCACGATTTTCGTCCTGCCAATGATGAGTGGCAAAAATGTAAAAACTTTCGTTACCGGCAAAATAGATGCGATAGTATAGATTTATTCCACGGAAGCCAATTAACAAAATGAGTATGCTTTGCGATTTGCCAGCTGCTTTTAATTGCGGGTTTTTAGTTTTGTGTGGGTGGGTGTATTTTTTTGGCAAAACAAGAAGGTGCCAGAAGCTACCAAAAGAAGCTGCCGGATTACATCCCCCGCCATCCTTCAACTTTCAGGCGCAGCGTATCGGCAAAACCAAAACGATAGCTGCGGTTATCCACCGGATAGCCCTGCACATTCAGCTCTTCGTGCTGCCAGCCGCCAAGTGTGAATTTAAACGCTATGGCATCGCTGGTGCGGGGAATAGTGATGTAATATTCGCCAGCCAGGTTTTTATTTAGGATGTAGTTGGGGTCTTCAGGGTTCCAGTTGTTGAAGGTTCCGGCAATATAAATGTTGTTATCCGCTGTATTGGCGGGGACTTTGTCAAGCACAATCACCACTTGGTTTTGTTTTTTGGGCGGGATATCAATCCAGTTTTCGACAGAGATTTTTACAGTATCCTGGCCGGTATAGAGCACCCGCCGGTTTTCGATCTTTTGCCCAATGGCATCTGCCTCTTCATTTTTCCAACTGCCACGGGTGATTTTGTATTCAAGCTCACGCGGCGCCTCATTTAGCGTAAGCGAATAATTGCCGGCATCGGTTTTTGTAAAACGATAACGGCTATCAGCGGCATTCCAGCCGTTGATGTTTCCGGCCAGGAACAAGCTGGCGTTGGCGGGCGTAGTTTCTGGTGCTTCCTGTATGAGGATGGTGTATTGTGGCTGCCTGATCCGTGTTTTGTCGAGCCATCCTTCTATTTGGAGTCTTATGGTGTCGGAGCGGCTTAGGTCGAGTGGGGTGTTGTTTTTTTTGTATCCCAAAGCGTCGGTCTCTTCAGTGCTCCAGTCGCCGCGGGTGATTTTAAATTCGGTGTGCGGGTTTTGCGGATTCACCAGGAAGTCGAACTGGTATTTGCCCTGCTTATTTTTCACAAACCGAAACTGCGGGTCTTTGGGATACCATCCTGTAAAAGGCCCGGCCAGGTAGATGTCGTCGTCGGGTGGTGTGGAGGTTGGGATTTTGTCGATGATGAGTGTAACTTTTTCCTGTTGGCTGTTGCCGATGTCTTCCCAGTTTTTGACGCTAATAAACAAGGTATCGGTAGCGCCAAAACGCACTTGCCGGCGTTCTATTTCACGGCCAAAGGCATCGGCTTCGGCGGTGAGCAGGCTGCCGCGCGTAACTTTAAACTCTATGTTGGGGTCGGCGCTTATGCGCGGCAAAGTGATCAGATAGCGATTCCGATCACTGTCGCGGTGCATCACCCACGATGCATCAGGATTCCATTCGTTGAAGTTTCCGGCCAGCACCAGCGAATCTTCCGGTGGTGTGTCTTCGGGAATGTCTTTAACCACAATGGTCAGTTCATTGCAGTTGAGTGGCTCCAGATCTTTAAAACTTTGTACTTCGATGCGCAGGGTGTCGCTTTCGCGGTAATTGAAATTACGGTTGAGGATGTCGTAACCGCAAGCGTCGGTTTCGACGGTGCTCCAGTCGCCGCGGGTGATTTTAAATTGCAACTCGCCAAAACCACGGGGAAGCTGAATGTAATAATTGCTGTCGGGTGCCAACTCCAAAACAGCCCGAGTATCGCCGGGATCCCATTGGTTGAAGTTGCCGGCCACATACAAAGTGCTGCCTGGTGGGGTATTGTCGGGCACAGAGGTAATCTGAAGCACCGGCCGTTTGCATGAGGCGGCAGCAACAAGCAGCACCAGGGCAAGGATTGCCATTAGTACCCTTTTATTATTTAGCGAAAGCGAAATTTTCATTTTTCCTATCGATCCATCCATTCCATAAATTCAGCAACTTTGGCTCTGCTGATGAGCACCTCTTTATCGGTTTGGGGCTGCAGTTCTATTTTCAGGCGGCTGCCCAGATATTTATACACTTTACTGATGGCATTGATGTGGGCCACAAAGGAGCGGTTGAGCCTGAAAAAATCTTTGGGTTCCACCAATGAGTTAATCTCTTCGATACTGTAGTCGATGATGTAGCGATGATTGTCGCGCGTCAAAAGGAAAACCACGTTATCTTCGGCATAGAAATAGGCAATTTCCTGCACCGGGATATGTTTGATCTGGTCGCCAACGCGCGCCACAAAACGTGCTTTGTATTCTTTTCGCCCCAGGCTGAGCAGGCTTTCGAGTTGCGAACGCGTGATGTTCACGGCTTCCTCCTGCTTATCGCGGAACTGGCTTTGCAAACTTTCGTATTTATTGATGGCGCGCATCAGGTCGCTAAGTTTGATGGGTTTTAGCAAATAGTCGATGCTGTTGAGCTGAAAGGCCCGTATGGCATACTCGTCGTAAGCTGTGGTAAAGATCACCGGAGAGTGCAATTCTACCTGGCGGAAAATCTCAAAACTATTGCCATCGGCCAGTTGAATGTCGAGAAAGATCAACTCAGGTGCCGGATTTGTTTTGAGCCAGCTCACAGCTTCTTCCACCGTATCTATCAGCGCCAGGATTTCAAACTTGCCGCCGGCCATCTCCAGCAGACGCATCAGCTCTTTTTGTGCAAAAGGCTCGTCCTCGATAATCAGGATTTTCATTTTGTTGATGTAGGTATTAATAGCTAAATCTTTCATGATATTTACCAGTTGATAAGTTTGTTTTCGCGGGCATCGAGTAGCGGAATGGCCACTGTAAATGTGTCGTCGGTTTTTGTTACGGTGGCCTGCCGGTCGGTGAGCAGCGAAAGGCGGCTTTGTATATTGCCCAGGCCAATTCCTGTCGAATAACCCGCATCAGCTTTGGGCTGTAGGTTGTTGGTAACCACCAAAGTATTGTCGGGTCGTGTGCTAATGCTGATGTGCAACGGTTTTCGTAGAGAAGCAATATTGTGTTTCACCGCATTTTCTATCAATATTTGCACGGTGAGCGGCGGCACCACTTTTTCGTTGTAATCATCGCTTATGTTCACATCAAAGGCAATTTTATCTTCAAAACGCAAACTTAGCAAAACCATATACGAACGGACAAATGTCATTTCTTCGTGTAGTTTTACAATGTCGGCCTTGCGTTGCTCCAGGATGTAGCGATACACGGTAGCCATCTCGCGCACGTAACTTGCCGCTGTGTCCTGGTTTTGATAAATGAGCGACGAGAGTGTGTTGAGGCTGTTGAAAAGGAAGTGCGGGTTGACTTGCATGCGCAGCATCTCAAATTGCGTTTCGAGGTTTTCTTTGCGAAAGCGCTCTATCTCGGCCAGTGAGTTGCGCCAACGGGTGAGCAGATGCAGCCCGATGTCGAGAAAAACCAGCAGCAGCGATACCACCAGAAAATAAACACTGACAACCACCTCGTCGGTGAGCCGGATAAACTGCCCTTCGGAAAGCAACAGATTGATCAAAGTGCGCAGCCCCATCACCACCATCAAAACAAAAATTGTAATGGCGATGATTTGGAAATAAAACCTTACGCCGGGCGCTTTTTCCCACGAAACCCGTCGGTTCATCCAGCCGGCAAGCTTTGCCAATCCATACATTATAATAAAGGTGATGGCAATCGAAAACAGATAATTAGTCGGTGGGCTGATGAGCGAGTGGTTGCGATAGATCAAACTAAAAATCACGTCGAGCGAAAACTGGAAGGCCAGTCCCAGCATTACACCCAGCAGAAGCCAGAGTATTTTTCGTTGGTAAATGTATTCAAACATTGTTCGCTTTATTGGTCCATCATATCAAAGAACAAAAGTGTGAAAAAATGGCCTACCAATAACATGGCAGGCCAAACAACATTCCCTCACATAAAGGAAATTGCCTAAATTATTGGTGAGCGATTTTTCGCTGCGCTATCATGTGGCGCCCGTCCAGCACCTCCATCCGGTAATTGCCGGCAGGAAGTTGCGAAATGTCGTGTGAAAATTTGTGGTTTCCCTTTTCGGTAATTTTTCTGCTATAAAGCACATTTCCCTGTCGGTCTTTGAGGCGGATGGTGGTTTTGCATGCTTCGGGCTGCTGGATGCGCACCAGCACATGGTCGTTATCGGGTAGCAGTATTGCAGCCACAGCGCTCTCGGTAAGGCTGCCACACACCGATTTTCCTCCCTGACAGATTATAATCTGCGCCGAATAGATAAGCTCCGCACCTTCTACAACAGTATAGGTGTAGAGTCCGGCCGGTAAATTCTTCACATCATGATTTACCACGGCGCGATTTGCCGGCGCTACTGTTTCGGCAAAAACCATCCGGCCATCACCATTGTACATTTGGATGGTTATAATGTCGGCAGTGGCTCCTTTGAGCAGGATTTCTATTTTGTCATCGCCACGCAGGTGTAGATTTACATCGGTGGTGGCAGCGGTGATGGTGGCGTGCACTGCCATCAGGAGCAGCATCATTGCAAAGTTTTTTAGAATTGAAGTTTTCATGTTTTTAAAATTTTTTGGTGTTAATAATTAAATCCTTGTTTTGATTGTGATGATGCAAATGTACGGGCACGGCCACCCCGGAACCAACAGGAAAGTTGTGAATTGAAAAAAGCGTTGGATGAAATGATTATTTGGGGAGGTGAAATAGCAGCCGGCAGCTTGCAGAAAGCTCTCCACAGCTTTCAATCGGCGGGGAGCGGGATGCCAGCCGATGGCAATCCTTGAATGATCATCGTATCAATTTTCGTATTGTAGTGCCCACAGGCACAGCCTGTAAAAATTGACCGGACGAGGCTCAGCCTCGTCCGAAAACCAACTCGCCAACTTGTTCAAGCACCAACGCTTTGCGCCCAGTGCCCAGCACCCTGTACCCGCCTATTCCGGGAACAACCAACGCCCTTCGCCCCGCGCCCCTCACCCTGCCTACGCCGGCATCCACGGATGGTTGTATATAACTTTTTCTAGAAAAAGTCCCTGCGCCGGTACCGACATGCCCGCCTGGCTGCGGTTTTGGCTTCGGATGATGCGATGGATAGCATCGGGGCTAATCTTTCCGCGCCCTGTGTCCACCAGCGTTCCTACGATGGCGCGCACCATGTTGCGCAGAAAGCGGTCGGCGGTGATGGTAAAAACCAGCAGGTCATCATGTGTTTCCCAAGATGCCTCTTGCAGGTGGCAAATGTTAGTTTTTGTGTCGGTGTGCAGTTTGGCAAAGCTGGTAAAATCGGAATAATGCAGCAGGTTGGCAGCGGCTTGGTTCATCGCATCCACATTTAATGGCGCGGTGTAGGTCCAGGCATGGTGCCGCACAAATGGATTTTTGCGAAAGCAGATATAATATTTGTACGTGCGCCGGGTGGCGTCAAAGCGCGCATGCGCGTGGTCGGGAACAGCAAAGATACGCCGGACGGAAATGTCGGGCGGCAGAAAACGGTTAAGCTCTGCCACGAGCCGATCTGTCTTTTCATCGAGGGCTTGCGGCAGGTCGAAATGCGCAAAAAACTGCCGGGCACTCACGCCTGCATCGGTACGGCCACAGCCTGTAACATGGCTTTGCAGGCCAGCTTTGTACAGAAGCGACATCTCAAGCGCCTGTTGCACGCTTTGCTGCCCCGGCTGAAACTGCCAGCCATGGTAGCTGCCGCCATGGTACATGATCTCGATAAAATATCTCAACACACAAAGTTTTTATCAGCATCTGCAAGGCTCATTTTATTAATAATCAAAAAAAAAAGCCGGGGAAGATGCTTCGTTTTACGTGTGACAAATTAACAACATTAATGAATTAAAAATTTAATTTTAGCCATTATGCCTCCTTTGCGCCTGATAGCAGGCACTCCACTAAATCTTACAATTTAAAATACTTCTAAATTTAAGATTAATGCCTTCAGAACCATTTTTCAGTATAGATTTGCGTTGTGAATTGATTAACAACATTGATTATCAACAGAATTATAAAACACATCATTTTCATCTTAATGATTATCAACACAAAGGCATTTTTTAACAAACAATCAATAACTTTCTTTTATGGCAACAACCGTTCAGAACATCATCAAAAAGTACAATAAGGATAAAACCAGACTCATGGATATCCTTATTGATGTTCAATCCGATCAGGGTTACATCTCGAAGGAATCAATTTCGAAGATTGCCGCGGAGCTTGACATCTCGCATGTGGATGTTGAGCAGACCATGTCGTTTTATCACTTTTTTTCTGACAAGCCCACGGGCAAATATGCGATCTATCTCAACGATAGCGCGGTGAGCAACATGATGGGCCGGCAGAAGGTGAAAGAGACACTGGAAAAAGAGACAGGCATCGCTTTTGGTCAGGTTACCCGCGACGGCCTCATTGGCCTCTTCGACACAAGCTGCATCGGAATGAATGACCAGGAACCCGCCGCTTTGATCAACGGACATGTGTTCAACAACCTCACGCCCTTCCGCGTGAAAGAAATCATCCGCGACATCAAGGAAGGTAAACCCGTAGAGCAAATGTACACCTCGGCCTACGGTGACGGTGAAAACCGCAATGTGCTGGTGAAAACCGTTGTGCAAAACAACATCCAGAAAAAAGGGCCTATCCTCTCCGAAGATTACATTCCGGGCATCGTCATCTGGAAAAAGCTTCCGCAAATGACGCCGGAGCAGGTGATTGAGGAGGTAAAAAAATCGAACATGCGCGGACGTGGCGGCGCCGGCTTCCCCACAGGGCTGAAGTGGGAGTTTTGCCGTAAGGCCAAAGGAGAGAAAAAATATATCTTCTGCAATGCCGACGAAGGGGAGCCGGGCACTTTCAAAGACCGCGTCATCCTCACCGAGCGCCCCAAGTTGCTTTTCGAGGGTATGGTGATAGCCGCGTATGCCGTTGGTGCCGACGAAGGCATTGCCTACGTGCGCCACGAGTATAAATATCTGAAAAACTACCTGGAAAACCTGCTGCAGGGCGCCCGCGAGCGCAACCTGCTGGGCAAAAATATCGGTGGCATCGAAGGCTTCGACTTCGACATCCGCATACAGTTTGGTGCAGGCGCCTATGTATGTGGCGAAGAGTCGGCGCTCATCGAATCAGCCGAAGGCAAACGTGGTGAGCCGCGCGACCGCCCGCCCTTCCCGGTAGAAAAAGGTTATCTGGATATGCCTACGGTAGTTAATAATGTGGAGACGCTCTGCTCCGTGGTGAAGGTAATCCTCAATGGTGGTGAGTGGTACAGTAAATTCGGAACCAAAGATTCGAGCGGCACCAAGCTGCTGAGTATCTCGGGCGATTGTAAATATCCAGGCGTGTACGAAGTGGAGTGGGGTTTCTCGGTAAGTGATATGCTGGAGATGGTAGGCGCCGACGAAGAGAATATACAAGCCGTGCAGGTGGGAGGGCCCTCGGGCAGCCTGATAGGCCCTGACGAGTTTGACCGTACCCTCTGTTTTGCCGACCTGGCCACAGGAGGTTCGTTGATCATCATTGGCAATCACCGCGATCTGCTCACCGACATCGTGCTCAACTTCACGGAGTTCTTTGTAGAAGAGTCGTGCGGCAGTTGCTCTACCTGTCGCAACATTCCTTATCTGATGAAGCTCAAGCTCGAAAAAATCCTCGATGCCCGTGGCGTGCCGCAAGACCTCAAAGATCTGGAGGAGTGGGGCAAGATTCTTAAATTTAGCCGCTGTGGTCTGGGGCAAACTGCCGGAAATCCTATCCTAAGCAGCTTGCGCAACTTCCGCCATTTGTATGAGGGGAAAATTCAAATGGACAAAGAGTACGACAGCGAGTTTGATATGTCGCAGGCTGTAAAGGCTTCATGCGAAGCCGCCGGACGTGTTCCCATTCTTAATTAATAAATCAGAAACATCTTATTTTAAAAAATAAAAAAACAAGATATGAGCACATTAGTAAATTTTAAAATTGATGGTGTGGATTGTTTGGCCGAAGCGGGGATTTATCTCGTTGAGGCAGCGGCCGAAAATGGCATCTACATCCCGACGCTTTGCAACATACAAGGTGTGAAACCCCGTGGGGCGTGTCGCATCTGTACGGTGATGGTCAACGGCCGACCCATGACCGCCTGCACCACACCGGTAACCATGGGCATGGAGATACAAAACGACACGCCCGAGATCAACGATATTCGTAAAGCCATTATAGAGGTTTTGTTTGTGGAAGGCAACCACTTTTGCCCCTCCTGCGAAAAAAGTGGCTGCTGTGAGTTGCAGGCGCTGGCCTATCGCTTCCGGGTAATGGTGCCGCGCTTTCCGTTTCTGTTTCCGCGTCGCGAAGTGGATGCCTCCAATCCCAAGATCATCAAAGATCACAACCGCTGCATCCTTTGCAAACGCTGTATCCGCGCCATAAAAACGGAAGATGGTAAAAACATTTTCGCTTATAAGAAAAGAGGTATCGAACTCGAGATCATCATCGACCCGGAGCTGGGAGGCAAGATCACCGACGAGCTGGCACAGAAATCTGTTGATATCTGTCCTGTGGGTGCCCTGCTGCCGCGCGAAAAAGCCTATCAGGTTCCCATCGGTCGCCGCAAATACGACATTGAGCCTATTGGCATCGAAGACGAAAAAAAATAAAAATAGGAGATAACTATAATGAGTAAAAAAATAGTAGCAACAACTTCGCTGGCAGGATGCTTTGGCTGCCACATGTCGCTTCTCGACATCGACGAGAAAATCCTGGATTTGATAGAGCTGGTAGAATTTAATAAATCACCTATCGACGACATCAAAGTCTTTACCAAGCAATGCGACATCGGCCTGATAGAAGGCGGATGCTGCAACAGCGAGAACATCCACGTGCTGAAAGATTTCCGCAAGCATTGCAACATTTTGGTGTCGGTAGGCGAATGCGCCATCATGGGCGGCCTTCCTGCTTTACGCAATGGTATCCCAATAAAAGAGTGCCTCGACGAAGCTTATCTGAATGGCCCCTCGGTGCGCCATAATCACAAAGGCATTATCCCCAACGACGACGAGCTGCCCATGCTGCTCGACAGGGTGTATCCCTGCCACGAGATCGTAAAGATCGACTATTACCTGCCCGGCTGCCCGCCGCGTGCCGAGCTGATATGGAACGCCCTGGTAGCCCTTGTTACCGGCGACGAACTCAAACTGCCCTACGAAGTAGTGAAATTTGATTAACAAAACAAGTATTTTAAAATGGGACAAAAAATAACTATAGAACCGGTAACACGCGTGGAAGGTCACGGCAAGGTTACCATTCATCTCGACGACAAAGGAAACGTAAAACAAACCCGGCTGCACATTGTCGAGTTCCGTGGCTTTGAGCGTTTCGTGCAGGGGCGTCCTTACTGGGAAGCTCCGGTGCTGGTGCAACGCCTGTGCGGTATCTGTCCGGTGAGCCACCATTTGGCAGCAGCCAAAGCCCTCGACGTAATTGTTGGCGCCGGCACCGGCGACGGACTGACGCCTACCGGCGAGAAGATGCGCCGGCTGATGCATTACGGACAAGTGTTTCAGAGCCATGCGCTACACTTTTTCCACCTGGCATCGCCCGATCTGCTCTTTGGCATCGATGGCGACCCACTGATACGAAACGTGATTGGCGTAGCCCTTAAACACAAAGACCTGGCAGTGCAAGGCGTTATGATGCGTAAATTTGGTCAGGAAATTATCAAAGCTACTGCCGGCAAAAAGATTCACGGTACCGGCGCCATCCCCGGCGGCATCAACAAAAACCTGTCGATAGAAGAACGCGACAGCTTTCTGAAAGGCGCCGACCCGATGAACGCTGATAAGATGGTGGAGTGGGCGCAGGCTGCTGTGGATTTCTTTAAAGGATATCACAAAGCCAACAAAGCGCTGATAGATGGTTTTGCTACTTTCCCCTCCAGCCACCTGAGCCTGGTGCGCAAAGACGGCGCCATGGACCTCTATCATGGCGTGCTGCGGGCAATAGATACCAATGGCAAAAAAATCCTCGACGACGTGGATTATCAGGATTACCTCGACTACATCGACGAAGAGGTGCGCCCCTGGAGCTACATGAAGTTTCCGTACCTCTACAACATCGGCCCCGAAGAAGGCTGGTACCGCGTAGGTCCGCTGGCACGCTGCAACACCGCCGACTTTATCCCGTCGCCGTTGGCGCAGAAAGAGCTTGAGATTTTTAAAGCCTACACCAACGGCAAACCCAACAACATGTCGATGCACATGCACTGGGCGCGCCTTATCGAAACACTGCATTCGGCCGAGATGATGCGCGAGCTGCTCAACGACCCCGATTTGCAAAAAGATGATCTGGTAGTAAAAGGTACCAAAGTAAAACGCGGCGTTGGCTTGATAGAAGCTCCGCGCGGAACGCTTTTCCATCACTACGAAATCAACGACCAGGATCAGATAGAGATGGCCAACCTGATTGTTTCGACAACCAACAACAACGAGCCGATGAATCGCGCGGTAAACTCTGTTGCCGTGGAGTACATGACCGGGCAAAAGGAGATTACCGAAGGTATGATGAATGCCGTAGAAGTTGCCATCCGCGCCTACGACCCCTGCCTGAGCTGCGCCACGCATGCCTTGGGGCAGATGCCACTGGAGATAACCCTTTACGATGCCAACAATAATCTGATTGATAAAAAGCGCTCCTGATTTGCAAAAGCAACATCAAATATTAATTTATGGATACGGGAACCCGGGCCGTCAGGACGACGGCCTGGGTAACCATTTTGTGGAGATGGCCAGAGAATGGGCTGCGGAACAAGGTCTTAAAAATATCGCGTTCGACAGCAATTATCAGCTCAACATCGAAGATGCCGCCGAAATTACCGGTAAAGACATCGTGATTTTTGTGGATGCCTCACTCGAAGACATCGATGATTTTGTGTTGGATGAAATAACGCCTGACGCAAAGGTGGAGTTTTCGATGCACGCCGTGTCGGCTTCTTATGTGGTACATCTTTGCAAGGAGATTTATCCGCATTGCCCGGCGGCCTGGTTGCTGCACCTCAAAGGTTACGAATGGGAATTTCGCGAAGGACTCACAGAGAAAGCTTTGGTCAATTGCCAAAAGGCTTTTGAACATCTTAAACCTATTCTGTTAAATCCGCAGCAGCTTTTGGATTATCCGCAAACACATTAATAAAGAAATTTTAAAATCTAAAAAATCCTAAACGTATGAATACAACAACCAAATACCTGGGACTGGAACTGAAAAACCCGGTGGTGGTCAGCAGCTCCCGACTCACGAGCTCTTACGACAAAGTGATGGAGATTATCGAACATGGCGCCGGAGCTGTTGTGCTCAAGTCGCTGTTTGAAGAGCAGATTATCAACGACATCGAGGGTGCCCTGCGCGACAACGAGATGTATTTCTGGTATCCCGAGGCTACCGATTTTGTTAAACATATCTCGAAAGAGCACGGTGTAAACGAGTACATCAAATTCATTAAAAAAATAAAAGCCAACACCACCACGCCGGTAATTGCCAGCGTAAACTGCACCACGTCGCAGCAATGGCCACAGTTTGCCAAAGAGTTGCAAAGTGCCGGCGCCGATGCACTTGAACTGAATATTGCCATCTTCCCGCACGACGAAACCATCGACAGCCGCGACATCGAGAATGTGTATGTCGACATCGTGGAGTCGGTAAAACAGCATGTGCAGATACCTATAGCCGTAAAGCTGGGCGCGCAGTTTACCAATATTCCGCAAATGGTGTCGCGTCTCGACGCTGCCGGTGCGCAAGGCCTTGTGTTGTTCAATCGGTTTTTCCGTCCCGATATTGATATCGAAACGAGCGAAATTAGCTACAGCAACTATTTGAGTGAGCCTGCAGAGATGACCGAATCGTTGCGATGGATCAGTTTGTTGGCACCAAAAACCCGCTGCGACCTCATCGCCAATACGGGCATCCACGACTATAAAGCGGTTGTGAAGCAGCTCATGGCCGGAGCTGCTGCCGTGCAGCTCACTTCGATTCTTTACAAAAAAGGAGTGCCTTATCTGGCCACCCTTATTGGCGAGGTGCAGGCCTGGATGAAAAGAAAAAACATCGACAGCATCGACAAAATCAGAATTAACACCAGGCACGGTAATGCCAATGCAGCCGAGTTTCAACGTGTCCAGTTTATGCGCAAGACCACTGGAATTTTATCATAAAAATTTGGATTATAATTTGGCAAGACCTCACTCGATTTTTTTTGGGTGAGGTTTTTTTGTTACCCATGCGAGTAATTTCTGTTCGCTTTACTATTCTCTGAAATCCTTACCCATCGTAAAGTTTTTGTTGTATTTTTCTTGATTTCTCCCTACAAAATTATCCTAACTTTGGGCTTCATTTTAACACACAAAAATCATGAAGTCTTTTTTATTAATCTCTCTTGCTTTTATCCTTGCCTTCTCTGCCACCGCCCAGGAGTGGAGCACGCCTGTGAATGTATCGAATATGGAGGGTCAGGATCAAATGCAAGATTTTTACATTGATAATAGCAATACTATCCATTGTGTGTGGACCCATATGTACAGTCCAACATTTAGTAAGATTTATTATTCCAAATCATATGATGACGGTTCCACATGGTCAACGCCGGTGGATTTATCCCAAAATAACTCCATGTGGTGTTTGCGCCCTCATATTGTATCAAATTCCGAAAATCATCTCTTTGTTTCTTATGATTACAATTCATACTCTACCACACAAAGCTTAATTGTATTCAGAACGTCAGACGGTAGCACATGGAGTGATATGGATACAGTGAGCGAAGGTATGCCCGGGGCAAGAAAAAACAAGTTGATAATTGATATGAATGATAGAGTTTATTGTTTTTGGTACCATGATTTGAATTACGGTAGTATTTTTTACAGAATTTTAGATAATCAACAGTGGAGTGAAATAGATACTCCGTTTAATGACAACAACTTTTATGCTGCAAGTGATGTATGTACGGGTACGGACAACAATGTTTACTTAAGTGGACTTTTTCGCCAATACGGTCAAAATTATGATGCTATCCGAACTTTTTTTTGTTCCCATAAAATCCAGATTTGGACTGATTTTACAATATTCGGGGACATGCAATGTTTAGAAAATACAGTCACAATCGAACTAAGCAACCAACCTCGTATTTGCTGGCGACAATACACTTCCTTTACAGCACCCCCAAATGACGGAACCTTTTATGCCAAACATGAAGGCAACAACTGGTCGGAGCCTGAATTGATCGTTGAAGACCCAAGCGAACAAATTATGATCGTTGATGAAAACAATCGTTCAAACATTTTTGATACCGAAAAAACCGAAAATGGAAGTATACTGGTTCATTATTACAAGCTAAATGATTCTTGGCAGGGATACATCGTTGCGGAATCGGATTGGAGTAGCATGAACAGTTGCGCAGTGAATTTTAATAAAAAACTATATTTAATGTATCGAAAGCCAATTGATCAGTCAATAAACAGCGAAATATTATTTACAAAATCCGATATTGTTTCCAACGTTGAAGAACCTTTACTAAAACCTAATAAAATTGAACTCAAAATATACCCCAATCCTTTTTCACAAACCATCACAATAAATTTCAATATTGCTTCGCCCGGAAAAACAACACTAAAAATCTACAACTTAAAAGGCGAATTATTGAAGGTATTGCTGGAAAAAAATCTATTGGCGGGAAGCTATGAAGTACAGTGGGATGCCACAACCAAAAAAAACGTAAACGTAAAGAGCGGATTATACCTCGTGCGACTGCAATCGGGCAAACACGTAGTTACACATTCACTTGAATACATTAAATAAACATTTTAGCCTTATGAAAAAGCTTGTACTAATTTTAATGCTTGGTTTTTTGGTTGCCAATGTTGTTGAAGCACAACAAAAGTATGCCGTGCTAATTTGTGGCGCGCAAGTTCATACTTCACCAGGTGATGCCAATGGAATGCTTGATTACACTGGCACCACAGGTTTTTATCACTGGACGGAGTTCTGGGCAGAGATTTACAACACCTGGGAAATGCTGATTAAACCCGTGGATTTGGGTGGAAAAGGCTTTCTGGATGAAAATGTGTATGTATTGTATGCGGATGGAATTGATTTTTCAATACCAGCCTCTGATTGGATTGCGGATAAATACAACCCATTAATTTATTATGCACCTTACGCTCCCATTGTCGACTATAGTGCAACGAAGGCAAATTTAGAAATGGTATTCAATGGTCTTGCTACCGGTCAGGGCGATTTCCCGCTACTTACAGAAGATGACTTTTTGTTTCTATGGACTTTTGGGCATGGTTTCACTGGCCCTGAAGATGAGTATAGTTCGTATCTTCAGCTATATCCGGGTGAGATTTATAAAGATGAAGATTTTGCTTCAAAAACAGATCAAATAAATTGTGGAAAGAAAGTATTCTGGTTATTACAATGTCATTCTGGAGGTTTTATTCCCGAACTAGAAAATCCAAATACAGTAATAACTACTGCTGTACCATATGAGTTACGCTCAACCGTCGCTGATGATTCAACAGTATTTGAAAACGAAGTTATTAACGATACAATTTATCACCACACCGAGGTTTATTTTCATCTCTATTCTGCAATAAATCATGCATCACCGGACGGCAGAACTGATTATGACGGCCAGCCATTAACCGAGGCAGATAGCAATGAAGATAATTTTATAAGCATAAAGGAAGGTGCAATTTGGGCTCAAGACCATGAATCGGTGGAGGATTTCCCTCTATACTCCGATCTTGGAAACATTGGAAATAACACTTCATTACTTTACCCCACCCTCCTCCATTCAGATATCGGCACCGACGGCTTGCAACAAACCCACCGTGGCCTGATCGGCATTTCCAAAACCATACATGTTACAGCAGGCTGCCAGCTTACTTTAAAAGCTGATGCCAACATCCACCTGCTCAACGAATCGAAACTCATTGTGGATGCCGGAGCTATGCTTGTAATCGAAGCGTATGACACCATTATAGCCACCAACCCGCAAAACCAAATAATAATAAACGGAAACATTTCTATTGGCGAAGGCGTATTGTTTACCTCCGAAAACAACCTGCAGTGGCAGGGTCTGCAAATCAACAATACAGCGCTGTCGCTTTCGCTTGAAAATGTAGATTTTGAGCATTGCCTTGTGAAAGGACAACCCGCTTCTCTTGCCTTCGATCATTGCGCCTTTACAAACGGAGGGCTGGATGTCGGCCGGGGAAATATCAACATCAAACACGGTGTGTTTACCAACAGTTATGCTGAAATAAGTTATGCTGCGTTGGGAAATAAATTTGCTCGCATCAGCGACTGTCAGTTTACCAATACCGGTAGCAGCATTACTGCCATCATCGTCGAATCGTATGCTAACTACAGCATCTCCGGTACGTCCGTTTCAGGGTACCGCGACAACGCCATCGAGATATCCAATGCCGGTTTTGCGGCGGAAGGAGTTCATTCGATCACCGGAAATACCATTACGGGCAATGGTACTTCAAATTTCACGGCAGCCGGTTTATTTATTTACCACAGCTTTGCCGATGTAGCAGATAACGTGATGATCTCTCAAAATCCTTATGGTATGCAATGCCTCAACAGCAGCGAAATATCCATTACAGGCAACCGGCAGGCTATCTATGATTACCAAACCCAGCAGATACGCGATAATGGCATCAATCAGATTTATGCCACCCAGGGTAGTTTTCCGCGCGAGGTAAAGTGGAATGCCATAGTGGACGAGGACAACGATTGTCTGTTTTATTACGAGACCTCAAATGAAGAAGCACCTTATGATGTAAAATACAATCATTGGGGTCAGAATTTCAATGCCGCCAGCGACTTATGTCCGACTGAGTATTTCGATTACCTCCCGCTTTGGAACTTGCAACCGGGCATTTCGCCTCCCGAAGGAGCCGCTTTGGCTTTCGGAAATGCCAAAAGTATGGCGGATTCCGGATACTTTAATCAAAGTAAAATTGCATACACAGAAATCGTAAACACCTGGCCTGACTCCAAATATGCGCAGGCTTCGCTCCGCCAACTTTTTGCCATCGAGCCGCTGGCAGCAAACGATTTCGAGGCGCTTAAAGCGTATTATCTTACTATAGATGAAAATGAAAACCTCCAAAGAGTTGCCGCTCAACTTGCCGCCTTTTGCGATGTGAGTCTCGCAAACTGGCAAAGTGCCATCGCAAGTTTTGAGGAATTCATACAAAACCCTGCCTCTTACCAGGATTCGCTCTTTGCCATCATCGATTTGGCACACACCTATCAATTGATGGAGCAAAGCGGCTACAAGGCGGCACTCACTGGTAAGCTACACCAGTATCGGTATAATTCGGCCATAGAATTTAATCAAAGCAAGGATTATCACATCAGCCTTCTTTTTGGGGAACCTGACGAAAAGCTGATGCCTGACCCGAAAGATCAAAGAAATTTTGCCGGAAGGATAATCAGAAATTCACCAAATCCTTTTTCGGGAACAACAGAAGTATCCTTTGAATTAAATGAATCAGCAGATGTTATGATTTCTATTATCAGTGAATTGGGTCAAAAACATGAAGTGGTTCATCAGCCGAACGTCTCAAAAGGAATCAATCGAATTTATTTTTCGTCCTCCGCTTACCCTGATGGACTGTATATTTGTATCCTTGAGATTAACGGAAAAATCGTTGATACAAGAAAGATAATCATAGCGAATTAGACCAAACATCGATGCCGGCTTTTAAGGGTAAATTTTCTGGTGGTGGAATTGACTACCAAATCGTCATAACCTTATCCCCAGCCGCAATTGCTTCATTAATCATTAGCTAATATGTGTCCGGGTCTGATTTTTTGGATGGGTTTTTTTAATATTTCTATAAATAAGCACAAACTTTTATCGCGCAAAGTAACTTTGAATATTATTTTTGTAAAAACACCCAAAAGTTTTGCCCGGCACAATGCATAGAAATAAAGCACAACAAAACACACGAATTGCCTATCTGGAAGGATGGGTGTCGTTTGGTGTGAATCTGTTTTTGTTTGTCATCAAGCTGTGGGCAGGCTTAGTTACCGGCTCGGTGGCCATCGTAGCCGATGCCTGGCACACGCTGTCCGATTCGTTGAGTTCGGTGGTGGTAATTTTTGGTGCACGTGTGTCGGCCAAGCCGCCCGACAAGGAGCACCCTTTTGGCCACGGTCGCGCCGAGCTTATCGCCAGCGTCCTGATAGCTGCGCTGCTTGGCTTTATGGCTTACGAATTTATCCACGAAAGTATCATCAAGCTTTCCGGCCACGAAGCCGCTCACTTCGGAACCATTGCCATCGTGGTCACCATTATTTCTATTGTTGTAAAAGAAGCCCTGGCACAATATGCTTTTCGTGCAGCACGCAAAACCAAATACAGTTCACTGCGCGCTGATGGCTGGCACCACCGCACCGACGCCATCTCGTCAGGGGTAATTCTTGTCGGGATTTTGTTGGGAAAATATTTCTGG
>Ga0265293_10002494_pt1 | contig 36717 bp, 30 predicted proteins | sample Munlanlewell138R_FD_192505 | JGI IMG/M metagenome (GOLD analysis project Ga0265293, IMG submission 192505) | Leachate microbial communities from a municipal landfill in Southern Ontario, Canada - Leachate well 138R | ecosystem: Engineered > Solid waste > Landfill > Unclassified | place: Canada... | reverse complement strand
GGTAAATTAATCGCAGTCCGCTTCGTGGTATTAGATTCAAATGGTAGGCGAACAGTCAGCCAGTCATATTCGATTAAAATCAGGAGAGCGCCGGATTTATATCCGGTGAAAATTGACCAGAGCGGTCAAAATTTTCCGGAATTGATCGCTTCGATTTATAACAGCGGCGACGACACTTTAAGAACTAAAGTCAAAGCGGAACGCCGTATCGGTCAGGATTGGGAATTATTCGGAATGCAGGAGGCGCTCTTTTTACCAAACCGCGCCGCTTTGGTAAAATTTCCGGGTATTCTGGGTCGCGACACGGTTTCTTTTAGGATTTCAGTCGATCCGGATAATGAAATTGCGGAATCCAGCGAGAATAATAACGTTTCAACCTTGTCAATTGTAATTAATACTTTTGCTGTCCTTCCCCAACTGGGAACGACATATGACGGAAATCAATCGGATACAGTTCAGGTAGCCGGGATTTTTAAAATTGCAGTCGCGCCGACAAGCGTTGCCGACTCGGCGGTTTTGATTCTGCGAACGGATACGACTTTGACGATTGCCACGCAACCTAAATTCAGCTTGATTTCGCCGTCACCTGAGTACTCGACTCTGGGATTGAAAGCCACCTGCGGAACTGGGTCGGTTTTGCCATTTGAAGTCGGTCTTAAAATCGATCTGAGCAATATTGCGCCGAGTCAATTACCCGATCTGAAAATTGGTAAATGGAATAATTCCCTGCAAATCTGGTACGAGGAAGAAAGTACGTCGGAAGGTCAGGCGCTCAAAGCGCGGGTAACTTTGCCGGGTACTTTCAGCCTGATTAAGAATACGGATACCACCCCGCCAACTCTTGAACTCAACCTGGAAGGTCAGCAGTTTTTCCAGAATTCATACGTTTCCGACCGGCCGAGTATTTCACTAATCGGTGAAGATGATAACGGCTTGCGATTTGACGCCGAAGGCTTAAAGGTGATTCTGGATGCTGATGAAATTGCTTTCGAAAACCTGAGCACTCCGGATACCGTTACCAGCGGGCACTATTTTTCGGTGCAGTTCAGACCGGTTCTCACGGTGGGTGAGCATACCCTGATGGTGACCCTAAAAGACGCGGCTGGTAATAGTACAACGAAATCAGTCGATTTTATTGTCAGCGATGCCTTACGCTTAATCGATTACGGAAATTTCCCGAATCCTTTCAAGACCCGCACGACTTTCATTTACGAATTGACCCAACGGGTGAACACTCTAAAAATTAAAATTTATACCGCTTCGGGACGCTTGATACGGGTTCTGGATTCAAATAACACTTTTGAATCGGGCGCGGATATGAACGAAGGCGGTTACCATGAAATCATGTGGGACGGTCTCGATGTAGATGGCAATTTTATCGCCAATGGGATTTACTTCTATAAAATAACTGCCAAATCGGGTAGTAAAACTGTCACCAAGATCGGGAAACTGGCTAAAGCGCGATGAAGAGGATTCTGGTAATTGGATTGATCGTGATTAATTTGACCGGGTGGTTAAAGGCCGGCGAATATGCGGACGCTTTTCTTGAATTGGGAGTCAGCGCGCGTGCCTCGGCGATGGCTAATGCCATCGGAGCGTTGGATTTTTCCGAGACGGCATTCATGAGTAATCCTTCCGGAATAAGCTATGTAAAAAAGGCGCGATTGGGACTGATGTACACATCGCAATTTGGGCTGGCAGATCATAACTATATCGGTTTGGCGATACCGACTGGTCAGCATTATTCGCTGGCTTTAAGCTGGATCAGATTTGGTGTGGACGACATTCCCATTCTGCCTGACATTGTCGTTGAGATTCCCGATAAAGCTGTTCGCCGGGATTCGGTGATCAGCATTTATACCAGCGACGTCGAAACTTTCAACGATGTCGAGAATGCGGTTTTTCTCTCGCTGGCACGTTTTAATTCGGCGATTGTCGATCTGGGTTGGCGCTATTCAAAGTTCAATATGGAATTTCCGATCGGGATAAATTTAAAATTCATCCATAAAAAGTATTTCGATCTCGAGGGATTTGGCTTGGGAATAGATATCGGCGGTCGTCTAAGGGTTAGCGGTGAAGAATTTCTGGACGTCAACAAGCTCGGGATGATGAGCATTGGATTTGCGCTGAAAGATGTTTCCGGAACGACAATTTATTGGAATACCAAGAGTCAGGATCGGATTCGCCTGACACCAGCCTTGTCGTTTGGACTGGAACAACCGCTAAAACCCTTGAAATTGATGATAAATTTTGGAGCGGAAAAGCACTACCGCTATAATGATAAAATCTGCTATGGACTTGAAATAATTTACGCTAATCACATTGCTTTACGTGCTGGCTTAAAAAATTCTGGCTTAAGTCTCGGATTAGGTTTAAATTTTAAAGCGATGAAGAAGCTGATCAATCTTGACTATTCGTTTAGCAATCATGATCTCGGCGCCAGCCATCGGGTCGGAATGAGTATTGGCATTTAATGATGGGAGCGATGGTACGCGTGATAATGTCGGCTACGGCTATGATACTACTACTTAACGCCTGTGATCCAAGCCTGGAGGATCCGAATCCTCCCGCGAAACCCGAATGGGTGCCTAAGTCCACACCCTATGACACTACTGAAAGTGGAATTGATGCCGATCCGGGGGGCGATGTTATCTTGTTGGAATGGTATACCGGCGAGGATGATGATATCGAAAATTATCGGATCTATCGGGCGAGTGAAAGCATTGAGGAAAAATTTAATCTGTTAGAAGAAGTGCGCGCTATTATTAACGTCGGGGCGGTCAATACTTACATTGATGATAATGTCTCGATCGGAATACCGTATTACTATTTCCTGCGGGCGGTCGATCAGGCTGGCAATCTCAGTCCGCGTTCGGATACGCTTGGGTATAAATTACTTCAGAAAATTAACTTATACGAACCGATTTCCGGCACCGTTTCGCAGGTGAAACCAACCTTTAAATGGTCAGACCCGACTTCCGCCGCTTCCGAATATGTTATCAGAGTGGAACAGTTTAATCCGAACCGGGTGATCTGGATATCGGCACTCACCCCGCAAAATTATTCAGGTGATATTCAAAGTCTGGTTTATGGAAGCCCTGATGTATTTTATCTGGCTCAATCTGAATTGAGTAGCGGTGTCAGTTACCGCTGGCGGATAGATATCGTTTCGGCATTGGACCGCGAAAATGAAGCTGGTTCTGAATCCTATTGGGGATATTTTACAGTTCAATAAGAAACAGGAGTAATCTTGAAAAAAGTAACTTTATTTATATTTTTATATTTATTAAGCGTCCAACTTTTTGCCCAGGAAAGTCAGATGATCAATTCCCGCACCGGACGCACCGCCGACCGACAAGCCGCATCCAAGTATATTCTGTCAGCCGGTGGAGACGCCTTACTCATGACGGTTAAAATTTGGGGTGAAGTGACCCGACCCGGTCTGTATGATGTTCCGATCGGGACCGATCTGATCGAGCTCATCTCGGCCGCCGGCGGTCCTAATAGCCGCGCCAATTTGTCCAAGATCAAGGTTATTCATGGATCTCCCGATGACGAAGAAAGCTTTGTAACCACAGTCAACGTCAAACAATATTTAACTTCAGGCGATCTAGATAAAATTCCCGAGATTAAACCGTCCGATACGATTGTCGTGCCGGTTAAACCTTTTTCGTTTTTCATGACCTCATTATCCTGGACCCAACAGATTTTGAGTCTGTTTTCGATTTATACGATGATTGTTTATTACACTTCAAGGTCAAGTAACTAAGAAAATAAGCACCAATAATAAACAGGAGTAACCCATGATTGACAGTATTGACGTAAAGATTTTGGACATCCTTCAGAAGGAAGGTCGCATTCAGCGTAATAAGATTGCCGATATGGTTGGCTTGACGATTCCAGCCGTCAGCGAGAGAATGCGGAAATTGGAAAAGAAGGGCATTATCGAAGGTTACCATGCCAAAATCAACAGTGCGACTATTGGCAAGGATGTAACGGCTTTCGTATTCGTCATGACTTCGCCTTCGAATAATTATGATGAATTCGTGCGCCGCTGTCGTGAAGAAAGCGACATAATCGAATGTCACAGTATCACCGGCGAAGGTTCGCATTTATTGAAAGTGCAGACCGACAATACCGTTGCGCTCGAGAAATTGCTCTCCAAAATTCAATCCTGGCCGGGCGTTCTGCAAACCCGTACTTATATTGTACTGTCCAGTTACAAGGACTTTTCATCCTTGCGACCGGCGAACGGGACGGTGAAGAAGTAAACTATTATAAAAAGCTTTTTACACGGTTAATTTTATTAACGATTAATTCTTAAGAATTGTGGATTTTGATATGTTGAGTGATATACAGACCGAATTAGAAAATATGGCGCCCCGGATTGATGAATTACGGAGGTTTCTTTGACCTCGATGCCAAGAAAATGGAATTGAGTGCCGAGCGTCAGAAAACTACCGCCCCGGACTTCTGGACAGACCAGACGAAGGCTCAGGTAGTCCTGCAGAAAATCCGCCGACTGGAAGGCGAGACGGAAAGATTCGATAAAGTCGTCAAACAATATCAGGATGTGGCAGATTTTGCCGGACTGGCCATCGAGGAGCAGGATGAATCGGTTTTAGCGGAATTGGAAAAGATGTTGCATGATCTCACCCGGCTGGTTGATCAGGTCGAGCTGGAAACTATGCTCAGCGAACCAGATGATGAGAGGAATGCCATCGTGACTATCCATCCCGGCGCCGGCGGCACCGAATCCCAGGATTGGGCTGAGATGCTGATGCGGATGTATTTACGCTGGATGGAACGCAACGGCATGCAATCGGAAGTGATCAGTATCTTCGACGGGGAAGAAGCCGGCATCAAGGAAGTCAGCATTGAAGTGAAAGGGCTTTATGCCTACGGTTATCTTAAAGCCGAAGCCGGAATTCACCGGTTGGTGCGCATTTCACCTTTCGATGCCAATCATCGCCGACATACTTCGTTCGCTTCGGTTTTCGTTTATCCTGAAATTGAAGATGATATAACCGTTGATATTAACCCGGACGATCTGCGAATCGACACCTATCGCGCCAGCGGAGCCGGCGGTCAACATGTCAATAAGACCAGTTCGGCGGTGCGGATTACGCACGTTCCGACCGGGATCGTTGTCCAATGTCAGAATGAGCGCTCCCAATTCAAGAATAAAGACAGCGCCATGAAAATTTTGCGCGCGCGCATCTATCAATTGAAAAAAGAAGAAAAAGAAAAAGAGAAACTGGAAATCGAGAAAAACAAAAAGGACATTTCCTGGGGCAATCAGATCCGTTCTTATGTTTTTCAGCCATATACGATGGTCAAAGATCATCGCACGAAATATGAGACCGGCAACATTCAGGCCGTAATGGATGGCGAAATCGATGAGTTTCTACGGCAATATTTATTGTTTAAAGTTAACAAATGAAAGACCTTAATTGTGAATAAAGACAGCCAACAAACCGGCAAATCATTGAGTGAATTACTCGCCATCCGGCGCGAAAAATTGCAGGCAATCCGCGCAATGGATGTTCGTGCTTATGAATATGAATTTCAACGAACTCACACCACGACTGAGATCATTCAGCAGTTTGACGAAATAACCGAGAAAGTCGTGGTTCGCACCGCCGGGCGGATCATGGCGGTTCGCAAAATGGGGCGAGCCAGCTTCTGTCACATGCAGGACGAAAGCGGGCGCATCCAGATTTACGTTCAGGAAAACAGCGTCGGGTCACGCGGTTACGAATTATTCGGCCTGCTGGATATCGGCGATATCATCGGCATTGTTGGAAAAGTCTTCCGCACCCGTACCGGCGAAGTCACGATCCTGGTCGATGAATTGCATTTACTGGCGAAAAACATCCGCCCGATCCCGATCGTCAAGGAAAAAGACGGCCAGGTTTTCGATGCCTTTACGGATAAGGAACAGCGCTACCGCCAGCGCTATCTTGATTTGATGGTAAATCCGGAAGTGCGCGAGGTTTTCCGAACACGCTCGAGAATCATTCAATGGACGCGCGATTTTCTAAACGAGCGCGGTTTCCTGGAAGTCGATACGCCGATACTTCAGCCGATATACGGCGGCGCCAACGCCCGACCATTCAAGACTTTTTACAATGCCCTCGAGCGCGACTTTTATCTGCGGATTGCGGTCGAATTATATCTGAAACGTCTGATTATCGGCGGTTTCGAGAAAGTCTATGAAATCGGGAAAAATTTCCGCAACGAAGGTCTCGATCGCAGTCATAATCCCGAATTTACCCTGCTCGAATTTTATCAGACGTATGTCGATTATAATTACATGATGGATTTCGTCGAACAATATTTCCGGTTTCTTTGCGCCAAACTGGAAAAGTCAAAGTTGCCCTTCGGCGAATATGAGATTGACTTCAGTCAACCATTTCCTCGTCGTAAAATGTTCGATCTGATCCGTGAGTACGCCGGAGAGGATGTCGCGAACTATTCGGAATCGGAACTGAAGGTATTATGCCAGAAAAAAGGCATCGAATTAAAACCGGATGACAATTACGGCAAATTCATCGAATTGTTATTTGATAATTTTGTCGAACCGAATCTGATCCAGCCAACCTTTGTGATCGATTATCCGAAAGCCATCTCGCCGCTGGCAAAAAGCAAACGCGACGGTTCGGTCGCGATCGTCGAACGCTTCGAGCTTTATATCGCCGGCCATGAATTCGTCAATGCCTTCAGCGAATTAAACGATCCAATCGATCAGCGCGAGCGGCTCGAGCAACAGAATCGTCTGCGCGAATCCGGCGACGAAGAAGCTCAAACAATGGATGAAGATTTCGTCACGGCTATGGAATTCGGCATGCCGCCGACCGGAGGAGTCGGGATCGGCATCGATCGGGTGGTGATGCTATTTACTAATCAGGTTTCGATTAAAGACGTTATCCTTTTTCCGCAGATGCGCACTTGAGCCCGGAGAGCAATGGCGGTTCCGTTTTTCATCGCTAAGCGTCATCTCTTAAGCCATCACAAAATCGGCTACATTTCTTTTATCAGTATCATTGCTACGATTGGTCTGGCGGTCGGCGTGGCGGTTTTGATCCTGACGATCTCGATTTTGAACGGATTCGAAAATGAGATCAAGACCAAACTGCTGGGATTCGATTCGCATATCCGCCTGCGCCTTTTCTACGCGGATGTGATGGATTCGACCCTGGCGATTCGCTCGGAATTGGAAAAGATGCCGGAGGTTGAATGTTTCGTGCCGTATATTCACGGCGCCGCCATGATCCGCAACGGGTCGGAGACCGACGGGATTATCGTTGAGGGAATTGCTGAATCGGATATCCGTCGCACATTGGTGGTGGATCAATTTATCAGGAGGGGCGAACTGCGGTTCGATCTGCCGGATAATCGTGATGGAATAATGCTGGGAATGAAATTGGCGAAACAACTGGGCGTCGATATCGGCGATAAAGTCTATTTGTTTGTACTCCAACCGGTATCCGGTTTCAGCAAACGACCGCGGATCGTCACTTTTACCGTGACCGGTCTGTATGATTCCGGGATTGCTGATTACGACGATGTTTTCGTTTACACGAGTTTGTCGGCGGCGCAGAAATTATTCAATCTCGGCGATCAATTTTCCGGCTATCAGATCCGCCTGAAAGACAGCCGGCAGGTCGACAAGGTCACGGATTATATCAATAAAACGCTTGGCTATCCTTACAATGCGCTGAGCTGGAACGATCTGCATTCCAATCTGTTCGAATGGTTGCGGATACAGCGCATCCCGATTTTGCTGATATTCGGGCTGATTGCCGTCGTGGCAGTTTTTAATATTGTCAGTTCGCTGATGATGATCGTAATCGAGAAAACCCGCGATATAGGCATTCTGAAAAGTGTCGGTCTGAATAATCGGCAGGTGACCCGCATTTTCTTTTACGAGGGGCTCTCGATCGGGATTGTCGGAACTCTGGCTGGTTTCGGACTGAGTCTGTTGCTGGCTTTCGCGCAGAATCGTTTTAATTTAATTTCGATCCCGGCCGATGTTTATTTTATGAACTCTATACCGGTATTACTAAACGGCTGGAATTTTTGCGTGATTGGTGCAATTGCCATTGCGTGTGCGGTGCTGGCGACTCTTTATCCGTCTTACAAAGCAGTTAGATTGACTCCCAGCGAGGCGACCCGTTATGAATAGGAAATTTCTGGATTGGATTGCCCTGCGTTATTTTCGGTCGAAGAAAAAGACCGGACTGATTTCGTTTACATCTTATGTATCAGTGGTTGGCATCGCCCTGGGATCGTTTGCCATGCTGGTCGCCTTGAGCATTTTGAACGGTTTCGAAGCCGAAATTACCAATCGGGTCATCGATCTCGAATCGCACTTGCGCATCAGCGGTCGCGAACTGCAATCTACGCAAGTCGAAAAGATCGCCGGATTATTGAAAGATACACCGCTGAAAGAGATTTACCCGTATGTCTTGAAAAAAGCAATCTTGTCAACGGAGAATCTGGAAGCTGTCGTGCGCATCAAAGCCATTGGGGCGACAACTCTGGAGCGGCAACTCGCGGCGCCGACCGCAATCGTCCGGGGCGGGGCGAATTTCACCTCAGCGGTTAACGATTTGCCGGGTATCGTGATTGGTTATCAATTAGCCGATAAGCTTGGGGTTTATCCGGGCGACACGCTTAATATTGTCAATCCACTCAGCATCGGAAGCGGACTGAATATTCCGGTCGTTGGTCAATTTTCGGTGACCGGTGTATTCCGGCTCGATTTGTTCGATTACGACGAAAATTTAGCGTTTATTGAATTAGCAGAAGGACAGAAAATTTTTGAGATAGGCGACAATTTCAGTGGAATTGATTTGCGCCTGGAAAATTATAAATATGTCAACAAAGCCCGTCAACAACTGCTTGACGGATTGGGCGGTGCTTACGATATTGCCAGCTGGGAAGATTTACATCGCACGCTGTTCGGCGCGATGAAATTGGAAAAGTACGGAAGTTTCATTGCGCTGAGTTTCATTATTCTGGTGGCGATCCTGAACCTGACCAGCGCTTTGGTAATGCTGATTATGGAGAAAATCCGCGAGATCGGCATGCTCCAGGCGCTGGGTGTGGACCAGTTCCAGGTCCGTAAAATCTTCCTGCGGCTCGGGTTGTTAATCGGCAATATCGGTCTGATTGCCGGGATTGTGCCGGCGCTGGCGCTTTGCCTGGCGCAACAACATTTTCAATTCATTCCACTTCCGTCGGTATATTTTATCCCTTATTTGCCGGTGCTGGTGCAATGGACCGACGTGCTGATAATCGCCATGGCCGGTTTAGGATTAATCTATTGCGGCACGCTTTATCCCAGCTGGCGGGTTGGCAAACTCATGCCTTTGGAGGCTATACAATATGAAAAGTGAAACGAGTCAAACGCTATTGACGGTCAGGAATTTGTCCAAATCTTTCTGGAACGATGGTCTGGAAATCGCCGTATTACGAGATGTTAATTTCGAGATCAAGAGAGGCGAAGTCGTAACTATTGTCGGGCCATCCGGTATCGGCAAATCAACCCTGCTGAATTTGGTGGGAACTCTCGACCGGCCGGATGCCGGAACGATCGAATACGAAGGCCAAAATCCGTTCGATTTGCCGGATGCGCAAATTGCCAGGTTTCGCAATGGACGGATTGGATTTGTCTTTCAGTTTCACCACCTCTTACCGGAGTTTTCGGCTCTTGAAAATGTCATGATCCCGGCAATGATATATAACCATGATATAAAACAGGCTGAAGAACTCGCCCGCGAAATGCTGATGCGGGTTGGATTAGCCAAACGGCTTAGCCATCGTCCGGCGATGCTTTCCGGCGGCGAGCGCCAGCGAGTGGCAATCGCCCGGGCTTTAGTGAACAATCCGCTGGTCGTTTTGGCTGACGAGCCAACCGGCAACCTCGATGCCGAGAACAGCGCATTATTAATCGACCTGATCCTGGAATTGAATCGGGAATACCAGCGCACATTTATCATTGCCACGCATAATCAAACCATTGCCGAGAAATCGCACCGCATTCTCCAATTTGCGCAGGGTACTTTACAGTAAGAATTTGGTCTCGGGCTGTTTTTATTTTGTAAGGCTGGTCGGTGAAATCGCCGACAATCGGTCAAAGTGACAGAGCGCTTGAAAATAAAAAAGAATGATTGATTTAACACTTGGTTAGTTTTAACTTCTTGCGTTATTTGAGCAGGTACGAGGATAAATGAAAGATAATTTTTCTAGAATAATTCAAATCATCGTTAAAGCCGCCAGGGGCGAAGCGATGCGTTTGAATCATAATTACGTTGGCACTGAGCACATTCTCTGGGCAATCATCAATATGGAGAAAAGTCTTACCGTCGAGATTTTGATGGCTCTGGAGGTTGATATAAAACAATTACATAAAATGATCAACGATTCGTTGAAAGCTATCGGCGGAACGCTGACTATCGGCCGGATTCCGTTCACCAAACAGGTCGAACGTATTTTGCGCAACAGCTATAACGAAGCCAAAGAACTCGGCGCTGAGATGGTTAGCGACGAACATATTACGCTTTCCATTTTGAAAGAAAGAGAAGGTGTCTCTTGTGAAATTCTCAATAGTTTCGGAGTGGATTATTATAATTTCAGGGGTGAAAATTCCGGGACTTCCGATGTACCTCAGCGTGTTATAAAAAGCGAGAAAAAGAGTTCGCGTACGCCGGCGCTCGATCACTTCTCGCGCGATATTACCGAGAAAGCCCGCAATAAACAACTCGATCCGGTTATCGGACGCGATCAGGAAATCGAACGCGTGGCTCAGATTTTATCCCGTCGCAAGAAGAACAATCCGGTATTGATCGGTGAACCCGGCGTCGGTAAGACTGCCATCGCCGAAGGTCTGGCTTTGCGTATCGTTGCCAAAAAAGTACCGCGTTTGCTAATTAATAAACGGATAATCGATCTGGATCTGGCGGCTATTGTGGCCGGCACCAAATATCGCGGTCAGTTTGAAGAACGCATGAAAACCATTATGCAGGAATTGGAACAAGCCCGCGATGTGATCCTTTTTATCGATGAATTGCATACGATTGTCGGAGCCGGCGGCGCTTCGGGTTCGCTGGATGCTTCCAACATGTTCAAACCGGCTTTAGCCCGCGGTGAACTGCAGTGCATCGGCGCTACGACTCTCGATGAATACCGCAAATACATCGAAAAGGATGGCGCACTCGAAAGACGTTTTCAAAAAGTCATGATTAATCCTCCGACCAAGGAGGAGTCGCTATCAATTCTGAAAGGACTGCGCGAGCGTTATGAAGAGCATCACCATGTTCGTTACACCGACGATGCCCTCTGGGCGGCCGTCGAACTAAGCGATCGTTATATCACCGATAAGTTCTTACCCGATAAAGCTATCGACGTCATGGATGAAGCCGGTTCGCGCGTTCATCTGCGCGATATCGTCATTCCAGATGAAATCCTGCAAGTCGAAAAGAAACTGGATGAAGTCAGCAGTCTGAAAGATAAGGCTGTGAGAGAACAACAGTTCGAAAAAGCCGCCGACTTGCGCGATAATGAAAGGAATTTGAAAAAAGAACTCGCCGAGATCCACGACGCCTGGGAAAAAAGTGACGTGAAACAGACTATGATGGTTTCGACCGATGACATTGCCGACGTCGTAGCGATGATGACCAGTATTCCGGTTAATAATATCACCGAATCCGAAAACCAAAAATTGCTGGAGATGGAATCAGAACTCCGCAAGTCAATTATCGGACAAGACGATGTGATAAGGACCGTTAGCAGTGCCATCCGCCGGGCGCGCGCCGGATTGAAGGATCCTCGCCGTCCGATCGGTTCGTTCTTGTTCTTAGGTCCAACCGGAGTCGGTAAGACCGAGTTTGCCAAAGTATTGGCGCACTTCCTGTTTCCTGGATCAGATGCTCTGATTAAAATCGATATGTCGGAGTACATGGAGAAATTCGCCGTTTCGCGCCTGATCGGAGCGCCGCCGGGATATGTCGGCTATGAAGAGGGCGGCGAGCTGACTGAAAGAGTCCGTCATCAGCCTTATTCGCTGGTACTTTTTGACGAAATTGAAAAAGCTCATCGTGACGTTTTTAATATTTTATTGCAAATATTCGACGATGGCGTGCTGACTGACAGCTTCGGTCGCCGCGTTGATTTTAAGAATACCATCGTGATCATGACCTCCAACGTCGGTTCACGCCTTATGCAGAGTGCGGCTTTTGGTTTTTCGAAAACTGATCCGGCCAGCGAATACGAAGTCATGAAAAAACGTATTCTGGATGAAACTCAGCAGTTATTCAATCCGGAATTTCTAAACCGAATTGACGATCCCATAGTATTCAAATCCTTGACGCGCGATGACGTTTTGAAGATCATTGACCTTCAATTGCACGATATTCGTCGTAATCTGACAGCTTCTAGTACGACTCTGGAACTGAGCGAGGCGGCCCGGGAATTGATCATGGAACAGGGCTTTAAACCGGAATTCGGAGCGCGACCGTTGCGCCGGGCAATTCAAACTCTGATCGAAGATCCAATTTCGGAGCAGATTCTAAACGGCAGTCTGCGGCGTGGCTTAAAAATTGTCGTGGATGTGTCGGATAATAAAATGGTGTTTACTCAATCCGAAATAGAGTATAAAATTTCATCGGCATCGATAACTAACGAACCGGTTAATAACTAAATAAGCCATAATTTCAGGCTTTTCTCAGCCAGTTAATAACTCAACCGTATTATCTGACGTTGTGTCCGAATCATTTCTTGGCACGAGGTTTGTCGCTATTCTATTGAAATTTGAAAATTGAAGCCCGAAAAATAATAGGAGATAAATATGGGAAAAATAATAGGCATTGATTTGGGAACAACCAATTCCTGCGTGGCTGTAATGGAAGGCGGCAAACCGCGCGTCCTGGAAAATTCGGAAGGCCGATTGGTTACCCCATCGGTCGTTGTGTTTAAAAAAGACGGCGAACGGGTAGTTGGCGACACTGCCAAACGCCAGATCGTCACTAACCACGATCGGGCGGTTTACTCCATCAAGCGTTTTATGGGAAGACTTTTTAAGGAAATTCAACGCGAACGCGAGGAAGTGCCGTTTAAGGTTATCGAAGGACCTAACGGCGATGCGCGGGTACGCGTTGCTGATCGTGATTATTCTCCGCCCGAGATCGGAGCGATGGTTTTGCAGAAAATGAAACAGACCGCCGAAGAGAAATTGGGCGAAAAAATTACGGATGCCGTTATCACCGTTCCGGCCTATTTTAACGATGCGCAACGTCAGGCAACCAAGGATGCCGGTAAAATTGCCGGTCTGGACGTCAAACGCATCATCAATGAACCAACCGCCGCCGCTCTGGCGTACGGATTGGACAAGAAAAAAGATGAAAAGATAGCCGTATACGATCTGGGCGGCGGGACTTTCGATATTTCCATTCTGGAAATAGGCGATGGCGTTTTCGAAGTCAAATCAACTAACGGCGACACTCACCTGGGTGGTGACGACTTAGACCAGCGACTGATCGAATGGATGATCGGCGAGTTCAAGAAAAAAGAAGGCATCGATTTAAAAAAGGATCCGATGGCGATGCAACGTCTGAAAGAAGCCGCCGAAAAAGCCAAAATCGAACTTTCTTCCAATATGGAAACAGAAATCAATCTGCCCTATATTACCGCCGGCGCCGCCGGTCCAATCCATCTGCTGGAAAAATTATCACGGGCTAAGTTAGAGACCCTGATCGATGACCTGATTGAGCGAACCCGTCGTCCCTGTGAACAAGCCTTGAAAGATGCCGGATTGACGCCGGAAAATATCGACGAGGTGATCCTGGTAGGCGGTTCGACCCGTATTCCCAAAGTTCAGCAATTAGTCAAAGAACTTTTCAAAAAGGAACCCAATAAAAGTGTCAACCCGGACGAAGTGGTGGCAATCGGAGCCGCTATTCAAGGCGGCGTATTAGGCGGCGAAGTGCACGACATTCTTCTGCTGGATGTTACTCCGCTTTCGCTCGGCATCGAGACACTCGGTGGTGTGGCTACCCGCTTGATTGAACGCAACACAACAATCCCGACCCGAAAAAGTGAAGTTTTTTCAACCGCAAGCGATAATCAGACCACGGTTGAAATCCATGTTTTACAAGGTGAACGCGCCATGGCCACTGACAATAAGAGCATCGGACGCTTTCATCTCGATGGAATCCCGCCAGCTCCGCGTGGAATTCCTCAGATCGAAGTCACATTCGATATCGATGCCAATGGTATTCTGAATGTCTCCGCTAAAGACAAAGCTACCGGCAAAGAGCAAAGTGTCCGTATTCAGACTTCCAGTGGTCTGAGCGATGACGAAAAAGAGAAAATGGTTAATGACGCCAAGATACATGAAGAAGAGGATCGCCGCCATAAAGAAGAAGTCGATACCCGTAACCAGATGGATGCCTTGATCTATCAGACCGAGAAAAATCTGAAAGAATACGGTGACAAACTTCAGCCGGAAGAGAAAGGCAAGTTGAATAATGCTCTCGAAGACCTGAAAAAAGCTCAGGGTGGCGGAGATATCAAAACGATGAAAAATGCGATCGAAAACATGAATCAAGCCTGGTCGGAAATTTCATCCAAGATGTATGAGCGAGTACGCACTGAAACACCGCCGCCCAATGCTGAGACAGGTCAGGAACCACCCAAGTCAGAATCGACCGATAAAAAAGATGAAGACATCCAGGATGCTGACTTCGAGGTGGTCGACGATAATAATAAGTAAGAATAATCATAGATAGGTGAAAAAGGGTGGCTTGCCACCCTTTTTTATTACTGGAAATTGAATGTGTAAAAGGTTTTGTTTTTTTGAGTAATAAAATCTAATTTTCACCGCTTTTTTGATTGGCGACGTACCCAAGCGGCTAAGGGAGCGGTCTGCAAAACCGTTATGCACCGGTTCAAATCCGGTCGTCGCCTCGCATATTTCTCAGCCGAAGTGGCGGAAATGGTAGACGCAAGGGACTTAAAATCCCTCGTTCCATAGGGACGTACCGGTTCGATTCCGGTCTTCGGCACAAACTTAAAAAACAAATACTAATAGGCGGATTTATTCCGCCTCTTTGTTATTCATTATTATCGCGTAAGGTTATTAAATAAGCACAACTATCAGCAGGTTTTACGGTAAGAAACAGGACGCTAAACATAATACTGACTTTTAAGTTCCTGTTGGTTTATTATTTTGTTTCTTAACATTTTAAACAGGAGGTGAACAAATGGAATTATTCGGTGCAGAATCTATCGAAACAATCGATATCAGATTGAAATCTAATCCGGAAATCCAGCGCCTGAAAATAATTATTGGTAAATTTGAATGTGTTGGATATATTTGAAACGGTTCAATGATTAATTTAACGTTCAATATTATTCCTAATATAATGCCCAGGAAGCGCGCCTTTTTTGACCGCGACTTTCTAAAGGAAATTGACCTGAATCTGTGTTCGAAAACAAATTAATGCTCTCTTATTCTTAATGGCTGATCAGTTTATTATGTCTTCCAAAGAAAATACGAAAGTGAATAATAAATGACTGATATTAGTAGTTCGCTTCCGGGATTAAAAGAGGTATTTGAAGACGATTTTAGAATAGGCGCCGCTCTTAATCTGGATCAGATTTATGGTCGTGATCATGAAGGCTTGGCGATTGTAGTAAAGCATTTTAACAGCATATCGCCTGAAAATATCCTGAAATGGGAAGAGGTTCATCCCGAACCGGATCGTTATGATTTCGAGGCGGCGGATCGTTATGTTGCATTAGGCGAGAAGCACAATATGCAGATAATCGGGCATTGTCTCGTCTGGTTTTTCCAAACGCCGGATTGGGTTTTTGTGGATAAATCCGGCAAACCGCTGGGACGCGAGGCCTTACTGGAGCGCATGCGTGATCATATTTTTACTGTAGTGGGTCGCTACAAAGGTCGCATTCACGGCTGGGACGTTGTCAACGAAGCCATTATGATGGATGGCTCCCTGCGGAAATGCGGCTGGCTCGACATCATTGGTGAAGATTACCTGGTCAAGGCTTTTGAATATGCCCGTGAAGCCGATCCTGACGCGGAGCTTTATTATAACGAATACGACACGGAGCATCCGATCAAACGCGAGGCGCTCATTCGTCTGATCCGCAGACTGCAGGATAGCGGCGTTCGCGTTGACGGCATCGGTACCCAGGGGCACTGGTTTCTGGACTATCCACCGATCGCTGATGTCGAAAAAACCATTGTCGAAATTTCGCAACTGAAAATTCCGCAAATGATCACTGAATTGGACGTCGGGGTGCTTCCATTTTATCCGGTAGATTCCAAGATGGTTGACCTTTCCGCTTTCGATCCGAAGACGCAGAAAAAGTATAATCCTTATCCCGATGGTCTGCCGGATGCTGTCCAGAAGAAGCTCGCTGAGCGCTACTCGGAATTGTTCGCAACGTTCCTGAAACATCGCGATAAAATCAGTCGGGTGACTTTTTGGGGAGTGCACGATAAACAAGCCTGGCGCAGTTATTTACCTATCCGGGGGCGGGCGGATTATCCGTTGTTGTTCGATCGTCAATGTCAGCCGAAACCGGCGCTGGGCGCGGTAATTAAAACAGCGTTGAGCCGAGAGACCGGATGAAAATGGAAGATGAAATTTATTTATATAAAATGAATGGAAGCTTAGACTTGACGAGCCGTAATTTTTTTACAGGATTCGCAATGTCAGTGTTGTGTAGAATTTATATCAGGAAGAATTGAAAAATGGAAAAGAAAAAAGATCTTGAAATTGTTGCCGCCGGGCATACCTGTCTGGACTTGATTCCAGCCTTCACGATTGAAGGAAAAGTTGACAAGATGACCGATGTCCTTGTCCCGGGAAAAATGATCAATATGGGCAAATGCGTCGTCGTGGGCGGCGGTCCCGTGACGAACGCCGGTGTCTCGATCCGGCGCTTAGGCGTAAAGACCGAACTGATCGGTAAAGTTGGAAATGATGATTTTGGTCATCAGATTCTCAACTGGTATGAAGAGCACGAAGGTCATTTTAAAGGCATTATAATGGTTGATGGCGAATCGACTTCTTATACTATCGCGATTTGCATTCCCGGAATCGATCGCTTTTATCTGCATCATTGCGGCGCCAATGACACTTTTGGCTATGATGACATGGATTTCGATCTGGTCGCTCGTTCGAAACTGATGCTGTTCGGTTATCCGCCGTGGATGCGCAAACTTTACGAAAATACCGGCGCCGAACTGACCAAAATCCTCAAAAAAACCAAAGAATTGAACACCACGACTGCTCTTGACCTTTCCCTGCCGGATGTGAATAGTTATGCCGGTCAAGTCGACTGGAAGGCAATTTTGACCGATTGGATTCCGCTGTCCGATATCATGGTGCCGAGCGCCGAGGAACTATTCTATTTTCTCTATAAAGATAAGTTTTTGCAAAAGAAAGCCAATCTCGGTCCCAAAGAGAGCGTTTTAGATCATATGACCGTAGAGGAAATATCCACCATGGGCGGCGACCTGATCCGCATGGGTGCGGCAATTGCCATGGTTAAATGCGGTAGTCGCGGACTTTATATCCGGACCGCCGGTCAGGAACGTCTGAAGAAAATGGGGTCAGCCGGATGCGCCGATCTCGAGAATTGGGCGGATCGCGAACTCTGGTTTCCGGTCTATAAAGAAGAAAAATTCGTTGGCGCCCTGGGCTCGGGTGACTCGGCGATTGCCGGATTCCTTTCGGCCTTTGTCTGGGGGCATTCCGTCGAGTCTTGTTTGCGCTATGCCAACGCCGCCGGTAGTATGAACGTTACCGTTCCGGATGGACTTACCTGGAATAAGGGATTCGAAGATCTTACCCGACGGATAAAGGCCGGCTGGGAAACCAAAGACATGCATATCGATACGCCCGGCTGGAAAAAAGATGGTCAGTTCTGGGTTGGAACGAATAATCACGGTAAATCGGAAAAATTATAATAATTAAATATTAGGAGATAAAAATGTCGAAAGTGAGAGAAGAATTTATCAAGAAAAAAATCGCCGGTATGACCTTGATCGAAAAAATCGGGCAGTTATTGACCTTTACCCGCCGCGGCACTATGTTGACTCCGAGCGGAATTGAACAGATTACCCGTTTGCATTGCGGCGGTCTTTGTCTTGAACCATATGCCCTTGAAACCTGTAAAAATCTGTACTGGGGCAATTCACAGATTGATAAGACCTTTAAAAGACCAAAGGACTATTTCACAATCGCCAATAATTACTTCAATGGTAAGACCTTTGGGATCAGCATTACACCCGAAGATTACACCAAAGATTTGAATCGCCTACAGCAGATCGCCCTGAGCAGACCATCCGGTATTCCTCTGCATATGACCATCGATTTCGAAGGCGATTTTAAAAATGATTATATGGCCGGCGGCATTCGTCAATTTCCCGGACCGATGGGCATGGCGGCGATCGGCGATGAAAAATTGACCTATGAAATTGGCGCTACTATCGCAAAAATGCTCACAGCGATCGGTGTTACCCAGATGTATTCACCAGTCTGTGATGTCAACACCAATCCCAGAAATCCGGAAATCGGCGTCAGGTCATTTGGCGACGATCCGGAAGTTTGCGCCCGCCACGCCGTGGCGCTGATTAAAGGCTTACAGGATTTCGGTATCGCGGCTACCGCCAAGCATTTCCCCGGCAGAGGCGATTCGGGAACCGACGCCCATGACGTACTGGAAGTGCTCAATCTCGATAAGAAAAGAATGCACGAAGTTGAGTTGGTGCCTTTTAAAGCGGCTATCGACGCCGGCGTCAGCGCTATCATGACCGGACACTCCGTATATCCGGCTTATGATGATAAATATCCAACAACCCTTTCTGCGAAAATCCTAACCGACCTGTTACGTGAAGAACTCGGCTTCAAAGGTGTGATTGTATCCGATGCAATCGGTATGGCGGCGATCCTTAAAAAATGGCCTTTGCCGCTGGCCTGCGCTATGGCGATTAAAGCCGGATGCGATACCATTCTGCTGAAAGCTGACGATGAATCCCGTTCACAGTGCTTCTTCGGGATTAAAATGGCCGTCGAGAGAGGCGAATTGACAGAAGCCCGAATCGATCAGTCGGTGGAACGACTCCTGAAGATGAAATATGATCAAGGCTTATTCGAAACCGCCGGGAAAAGAGAGCCCGAGAAAACCCGGACAATTACTACCGATAAAAAGGTCATTGACTTTTCCTGGGAAGTAGCCAGAAAAGCACTGATCGTCATGCGCGATGATAAAAAAATGTTACCGCTGAATCCCAAGCAGAAGATGCTGGTAATCGAACAGCGGATACCTTACGAATTTCTCGGCAAAGACCCCTATTGCCATACCCACATGTTCTGCGAAGCGATGGTCGAGCATAACCAGAATTTGATTTTAGCCGATACGGCTTTTTCAGCTTTTGAAGATGAAATCAAGGAATGCCTGGAATTGGCTAAACAGGCCGATCTGGTGGTAATGACCAACTATTATGCACGGATTGTCAAGACCGGTAACAATCAACTGCTGATCAAGAAGCTGAAAGAAGCCGGGCATAAAGTGGTTGTTGTTACTAATAATCCTTACGTAGAAGGGACAACTGCGGAAGCCGATGTGGTGGTCTGCAATTTCAGCGGCACGCCGGATTCTATCCGAATTTCGACCGATTTACTTTTTGGAAAAATCAAACCCTGTCCGACGACTAAACTACCGGTGAAATTAGGGAAACAGGAAACGGTTTCGGCTAAAGACCTGAAGGCGCCGAAAAAGCATCCGTTAAACCTTTCGTATTGTTAGTTAGTAGTAGCTACGAAGTATCTATGATCCAAAGAACAAAAACCGGGAAATCTGGCATGGAAAAAATCAAAATAAGTGATGTCTTTACCATATCTGGGAAGCAAATATCACGGATTTACGACGACAATAAAATGACCGTGCACCATCAGGGAATGTCAAAGACTCTGCAATTTCCGCAGACGATTGCCCTGATGGGTGCGCCCACCTGTTCAGTAGGAATATCGCCGCAAGGTTTGTATAACCGATTGAACAATGCCGGACGCTTGATCCTGCTGAATCAGAATGCCATTCAACTGGGTTCGGCGCCGTTCATTAAAATTGCGGCTGATCCGGATAGCGAAGACCAACGTGATGAATTTTACATGCTTACTGCCAAAGATCCGCGGGTTGTCGAAGGTCCGGACGACGTGCCGGCATTAAAGAACTACTATCATCCAGCAGTCAGCGAGGATATAGTATCTGTCTCGATTGCGACGCCACTGGCGGAAATGAAATTCAACCTGGGAAAAGTGACTCTGGTGCGTCGTTTTATATCACCCTTGCTATCCGGTAACGATCAAGCTCTCTTACCTGTCGGCGTCGAGGAATTCGAAATTGAAAATACTTCTGACAAATTACAGGAAGTGACCCTGGTTATTCCCAGACCAGCGCTGGTCAATCTTCAGGAAAAGGAACTAAAACCAACCGATCAGGATACAGTCTATATCTGCTCGGCGCCTATCAAAGGGCAGGTCCATAATGCCTTTGAATCCAGCGGACTTAAGGGCGTGGTGATGGGCAGTAAAGAATGTCAGGATCGCATGGTTATCGCCGTGCCAGAAGTGGCTGGCGTCGATATCGATACTCATCCTCACTTTTGTCTGAACCGGCTGAAGCAGGATTTGTTGCTTAATGATGACGGCAGTTTTTACGAGAAGCGGAATATCATTCCGTATCAGGATTATGGTGCCGCGATCAGTCTGCATTTTACACTGAGTCCGCAAGAGAAGATTGAAATCCCATTTGCAGTCGCACTGGATTTTCCACAACAGCGTTTTATCGATGGTAAAGAATTCGAGCGCAAATATGTTAAGCATTTCAAGGATAGAACTAGCCGAGCCATTGAGATGGTGCAAATTGCGTTGGATAATTACTCCGGGTGGCTGGAGCGAGCCCTGAATATTCAGAACCGGATTTATGAATTAATTCGCAAAAATCCGGCTTATCAGGATGATCCGGAAGGCGCCTTGCGAGTCACCCGCTTGATACTGAATGAATTTAGTTTTCCGCTGTCAAACGCCTGTGTCTGGATTGAGGATAAAAACGGCAACGAAACCGCCCGATTTCTGGAATGTTATGACTATGCCTATATCAATCCGTCCGACGTCGACTGGTATTCTATGGTAATGTTGATGCTGTTTCCCAAAATCGAGGAAGAACTCTGTCAGAGTTTCATCAATTCAATATTAGCCGAGGATCCTACTCTGCGCTTTTACCACCTGCATGCTTCCTTTACCGAAGCTCGTCAACATTTCGAGAAGTATCCGGAGGAATATGAAGATATTTCACTGACGCAGATCCGGGACGCCTTTAAAGTCAAAGGCAGTGTGGCGCATGATTTGGGCGCTCTGCCGAAAGGCCACGCCCTGCGCAATGTCAGCGATTACGCCTGGTATAACAATAACTACTGGGTTGATTTATTTCCAAAACTGGCGACGCGCGTTTTGCGAAACGTCAAATTTACCGGCAATCTAGGTTTTCTCAAGAAGAACTGGGAAACACTTAAATTCGGTTTCGACCATTTAGAAGAACTCGATTTTGATGGAGACGGAATTCCGGAAGGTAATCCCGGCGAAGTTAAAAACACCTTTGACAATTTGACATTATTTGGCGTGGACGCTTACGATGCAACCATTTTTATGGCGGGTTGCCGGGCGATGATCAGAATGGCTGAAATGATGAAGGACGAAACAGCTAAAAAACAATACCTGGAAATTTTTGATAAGGTTGCCGCCAAGTTCGAACAATTATGGAGAAATACGCAAAACAGTCAAGGTAAAAGGCTCCAGTATTATGTCACCTGCTTTGATCCTGAAACAGGGGAGACCAACACCGATGTCTGGGTGAATCAATTAGACGCTATCTGGGCTTTGATTGCTATGGGTGAAGAGCCTTTTATCCCACAAGAACGCGTTAAGCAGATTCTCAAGACCATATTTGACAATAATCGCACTTTTATGGGTTGGGCAATGTGTCGCACCGAAGACGGTGGAAAAGTCGAGTCAGAACAAGGCCAGGACGTTTACACTACTTCAAATTATGTGTTTGCGCAATTGCTTGATTATTATGGTCTGACGGAAGAAAGTAAAGAAGTTTACAAGGCTATGGACAAGGTGATCTTCGAATACGGCAATTCGTTGATCTCACCGGATAATCTGCGCGCCGAGCTGGAGCAGGAGAATGGCGAATCGGCGCCCGGACCGCATTATATCGTCGCCGCCTATCCCCGTCCAGGAGCCGTTCTGTCGCAGATTGTTCTGCAGTACATTAGAGAGATGCAGAAACAAACCAAAAGCACTCAGGTTGATTCGAAACCGTTACAGGAATTTGCGACTGCGTTGATGAAATAGGGGCTTTGATTAAACTGGAAAAATCACTAACGTTGAAAAAATTAATAATAGCGAAAGGTGCATCATGACAGAAAAAACCGGAGTACTTAATTTAAAAGAAAAAATCGGCTTTAGTCTGGGTGATACGGCTTCGAACCTATTTTTCCAGACATTTATTTTCTTTCTGCTATATTTTTATACGGATGTGTTTGGGATTCCCGCCTCATCGGTGGCGACGATTTTTCTAGTCGGCCGGATTTGGGATGCGGTAAATGACCCGCTAATGGGCGCATTAGCCGACCGTACTAATACGAAAATGGGGAAATTCCGACCGTATCTGCTTTACACCGCCTTGCCGTTTGGCATTTTAGGTTTTATAATGTTCATCACTCCGGATTTCAGCGTTCAGGGTAAAGTGATTTACGCTTTCGTCACATACAATCTGATGATGATGGTCTATACGGTTATCAACGTTCCGTACGCGGCCCTGATGGGTGTGATTTCACCTAATTCACAGGAGAGGACGGTCGTTTCGACTTTCCGCTTCGTAGCCGCATTCATTGGGCAATTCATTGTCCAGTTCGCGGTTTTGAAGCTTGTCGCTGTTTTCGGCAAGGGCAATGAAAATGTCGGCTGGCAGTGGACAATGGCTCTAATTTCAGCATTGTCAGTAGTGCTTTGGATAACGACATTCGCAACGACCAGGGAACGTGTCAAACCAGTTAAGCAAGAAAAGAATTCCTTTAAATATGATCTGGCTGATCTGGTCAGAAACAAACCCTGGGTCTTGATCGGCTTGGCGACGATTTTTCAATTGTTGTTTAATGTAATAAAGGGTGGAAGTATAGTTTATTACTTCAAATACTTTGTGCAGGATCAGGAGTTGACATTTTTTGGTAAAACCAGTACTTACTCTTACCAGGCTTTGACTCCGGTCTTTATGCTGGTTGGTACTGCGATGACAATTGTCGGATCGTTAGTCACCAGCTTTTTCAGTAAGCGATTCGGGAAAGCCAGAAGTTATTATGGTTGTTTAGGAATTTCAACCATATTCACCCTATTGTTCTTTGTTCTTAAACCGCAGGATGTCGTTTGGATGTTCACATTCCAGATTATCGCGTCTTTTGCGGTCGGGCCTTTCTCGGTTCTGCAATGGGCGATTTATACTGACACCGCCGATTATTCCGAATGGAAAACCGGTCGCCGCGCTACCGGTCTGATTATGGCGGTATCTTTATTCGCTTTGAAACTGGGCATTGCCCTCGGCGGAGCGATCCTGGCCTGGATTTTAGCTATTTACGGTTTTGAACCTAATGTAGCCCAATCCGCGCGGAGTCTAATGGGAATTCGTCTGGTAATGAGTATCTATCCTTCCATTGCCGGTACGATTGGGGTCCTGCTAATGGTTTTCTACCCGCTCAACAATAAGATGATGGCAAAAATCGAGGAAGATTTAGCGGCAAGACGGCAGAACAAAGGCGCCGAATAGAAACTCTGTCTTATATTTTTCCACCTGGGCATTGACTGATTCGATAAGTCATTACCCAGGTGGTGGTTTTAGAGGTAATAATTACAATTGATTGATTCAGATGCAAGAGATATTGCTTACGTATTCGCGATTATTGATTAATTTCTACCGCCTGGAATTAAGAATGGAGCTGTGATGAAGAAAATTGGTTTGGTGTTTGGTTTGACGCTCATGCTAAGTCTCTGCGGACGACAGGTTGGAATTCAATTCGAAAAAATGGATTTTAAATCTGCTCGCGAGAAAGCGCAGACGGAACAAAAACTGCTACTGACTTATTTCTGCACCGAATGGTGAGGCGCCTGCAGGCAGTTGGACCAGTTGGTTCACAAGGATAAAGAAGTTGGCGCTTATGTCAATGAACGTTTTGTCAGCGTCAAAGTCAACGGCGATAGTTTAGAGGGTAAACAACTGCGTGACAGATTTAAATATCCCGGTTATCCGACAACTATCATTATGACTTCGAACGGTGAGGAAATTGACCGGATTGTGGGCTTTAGCGGCAATAAAGATGAACATTTCCAGTTGTTAAAAGACTATGCCGAGGGGCGTAACACGCTCGGCGATTACCTTAAAATATTGGAAAATGAACCCAAAAACTTCGACTATAATTATGCTGTTCTGAGGAAATATAGCAGTCGCAATGATTATCAAAATATTAAAAAATATGCCGGGCTGATTCTGCAACTCGATCCGGAAAATAACCAAGGCAAGAAGACGGAGATGTCCTATCATCTGGCTTTTTCCGATTATAAAATTTCGGGTTTGATAAGTCCGATGCTGGATTTCACTGAAAATTGTAAGGATGAAGACTGGTTGGAAGCCGGATATAGTGAGATAATCCGTTATTATCAGAGAAAACCGGATCAGTCTCAGGTCATGGCGACTTACGAATCCGCTGTAAAGCGGCTTCAGCGCCCATCTTCGCTGATGAATTCTTATGCCTGGTATATTTTTCAGAACAAAATTGCGGATCGTTATTCGCGGGGAATAGAGGTCGCCCGACGAGCGGTTGAGCTATCACCTGACGCCGACCATATCTGGGACACATTAGCGCAACTGCTTTTCGCCGATGGACAGATTGACGAAGCGATTAAGGCCATGCAAAAGGCCGCCGAAATTGATCCAAAAGAAGAATCGTATCGGGACTTAGTAGCCCTCTATCTTAAGACTCGCACAAATTGAAATAGAATTCAGTCGATTGAGGATTAAATACTCTTATTCAGACGTTTCGGGAAGAGCAGAAGTGCTAACGATGATCTGCCAGAGGCGTTTTGCAATGATTGGCCAGGCGAACTCATTTTCAACGCGCAACCGGCCATACAATCCGAGATTCTTCCGATATTGAGGATTACATAAAAGTTTTTCAATGACGGCTGCAGTAGCATTAATATCGTCTGGAGGCACTAGCAGACCGGATTGATTGTGCGCAATTGCCTCTGGAACACCGCCGGTGTCACTGCCGATAACCGGAATCTGGCAGGCATTGGCTTCCAAAAAGCTGATTCCAAAACCTTCACTGTCGCCAACATCCTGCTTGGCATGACACACCATAATGAAACAATCGGAAAGATTAAGTAGGCCGGTGCGTTCGTCGTTATTCACCGGGCCGAGGAACCGGACGTGATTCGAAAGATTCTTATCAGCAGTTAAAGTCTTCAGGTGACCGATCCATTTTTCAGATCCGTTGCCAACAATCAGGTATAGTATGTCCGGATGTTTTTCGATAATCCGTGAAATCGCTTCAATAACGATGTCGTGACCTTTACGCGGGATGACACGCGCCAACGTTATTAAAACGAAAGTACTGTCGTTGATAGCGTAACGTAGGCGCAATCTCGCCACAGCCGGCGGTTCAAGTGGTTTTAACTGGCGGATGTCGGCGCCGTTATTGAGAACGGTTAGGTTGGGTAGTGGGTTTTTGCAAAGCGCTAAAATATGATTTTTTGTGAATTCGCTGACGGCGATGACTCCGTCCGAAGCTTGATAGGTTTGTTCCATTTTTAGACGACGTTTGTCGCTGGAATGATAAAGTCGGGTAACTTCTTTACCGTGTGCAATCGTGAATAAGTGGCAGTTATATTTGCTTTTCAAAGTCGATAATTTTTCGGCCAGAGACCATTTAGTGGCGATTATAATCGCTCCCGGGTGTTGCCGGACGAATTTTTTAATATGAAAATAAATATAGTATTTCCGGTATTTAGTCCATTTCCAGCCTGTCATTGAAACGATTGGATAAGATAGTGTTGTCGTTTTAACGTAGGTTCGTAATTGAGGATGTTTTTTAAGAAAAACGGTTACCCGGTTGCCGGGTATGAGACTTAACTCGGTCGCAATAGCCCGTGACCATTCGCCAATCCCGCCGTATTTGACGGGAGCGAGTTCCTCGGTTATCAGGCAGATGTCACGCATTGGATTCAATCCGCGCCAAAATGAACTGAGCGGCTTTTAGCGACGAAGGAATATCGGAAAGCGCAAAGTATTTCCCTATCCTTTGCTCCTGAATTTTGAAGAAAGATTTATCCTGAAGTGCCGAACGCAGTTTTTCTTCGAACTCATCAAACTTTTCCACAACCGGTCCCATTTCCCAAAAATAATAATCCGGATTATCTCGCCAGTTCACGTGGTGAGCATTCAGAAAAACAACCGGTCGGCGCCTTAACGCTACGAATTCATAGACCTGACTGCTGACGTCTCCGAGGTAAACATCCGCAATATTCAGATAAGACATATCGACACAACTGATGCTCCCCAAATCAATAAAAATATTAGGAGCCTTGTATTTTTCCAGATTGAGATCATAGCCGTGTTTGACTTTCCAGTGTTTCATTTGAATATGCGGAGCAAAAATCAGGTTATATACCTTGGATTCTGCAAAATAATCGAATACTTGTTTGCCCCAGGTTTTGAATGAATTCAGCCGGGGGTCCCAATGTGGCGTGTAGAGTACAATCGGGCGGTTGTTCGGAAATAAATTTTCCCGTGAGAATTTCACTTTATCGAGGTAATCGAATTTAGGATAACCGACAACGCTGATGTTTTCAGCCGCGGTTATTTTTTCGGCCAGAAGACGTTCGCGGTAATAATTGCCGGGAACCAGGATATGATCGAATGAGCCAATCGTTGGGCTGAAACTGTACTTGCGATCGCCGCAACCGTGATACTGGTAAAATACAACCGGAGTTTTAAGATTCAATCTTTTACAATGTTTGGAGGTCTCATGCGAGGTGCTGATAATAGCCCTGGCATTTTTCAAGAGACACACGGCCTTATTCATCATAGTTTTTGGCCGAGGATAGTTCTTTTTTTTAAAGTTAAGATATTTGAACCTGAAAGGTGGCGGCAGGGTAATAATCTGGCAGTTGACCTCGGGATAAATTGACCGGATTCTTTCCAGAAGCGATGTGTTTTGCGGAGTGCTGGAAAGCAACAGAATTTGATAGCGACTCTGCAGCCGGGCCAGTTCCATGGCGGTCATAGCCGTATGAAAAAGGTGATGGATTCCGTTGAAATAAAGGAAAACGATGGTCGGTTTAGTATTCATTAATGTGGTTTTCTATTAATTCTGATTTCATATTAGTAACTATTTCAATTTATCGAATACGGAATTTTTATCAATGAAAAAACAATTGCAATCGCAATTCGTTAGATAAGAGCGCCATATTCCGATAGATTTAACAAAAAAGTCGTTAATAACGTCAGATTTTATAAATTATGAAGTTTTTAGAAAGGATGTGATATGAGAGCCGTAATTCTGGCCGCCGGAGCCGCGCGTCGCCTGGCGCCCCTGACCGATTCGATCCCCAAATGCCTGATTAAAATCGGAGATAAATCCTTACTGGAGAACCAGCTGGATGCTTTGCAACGATATGGCGTTGATGAAACATTGATCGTCGTCGGCTATCTCAAAGAACAGATTATGGAAAAAATCGGTAGTCAGTATAAAACAATGAATATTTCCTACATCGAAAATCCGAATTACGCCACAACGAATACGGTTTATTCGCTCTGGTTGGCGCGCGAATATTTCGCCGGTCAGGATTTTTTCTATTTCAATGCCGATGTGCTGTTTCACTACAGCCTGATCGGAAAACTACTGGAAGTGCCCCATGAAACAGCGCTGGGCGTTGAAGTCAAACCGTGCGGCGAGGAAGAAGTCAAAGTGATTGTAAAAGCGGATCAGCGTATCGTCCGCATCGGCAAAAAACTCGATCCGACGGAATGTCTCGGTGAATTCGTCGGCATTGCAAAATTCGGCGCGTCCCTGACAACTGATTTTGCGACTGCATTGAAGGCTGTGATTGACGAAGGTTTACAGATGTCGTTCTTCGAAGCCGCGGTCGATCGCATTCTCGATAAGCATACGATGTATTCGGTAGATATCACCAAAATACCGGTTATTGAAATTGATTTTCCGGAAGACCTCGAGCGCGCCCGCAAACAAATCTATCCCAAAATCGTCAGTATCGATGAGTAGCCGCGAATCTCAAGTTTCATACTTCAAATTTCAAATTTCAAATTTGAATTTAGCAATTTACAATTTGCAATCTGAATTTTGCATTTTGTAATGATTACCGTACTTTTCCATCTGCATCATCTTTATTATCTGCCGCAATTCCTGCCGGTGGCGCAGGCTATGGAGCGCGATGGCAATTTTAAGGTTTTCTATTCGACAGTAATTGATAAGAGTCGTAACGATTATGGATGGACGTGCAAAATAATCGGTGATCTGGGCGGCAATTTTATTACGGCTGAGAGCGAAAAAGAGCGGATCGAGAAAATCCTAAAGCCGAATTTCGACGTTGTCGTCTTCGGGAAGAGCGGCGGCGCGGAGAAATATTGCAATCCGTCGGCGTTGGCGGTTTTGCTCTATCACGGGATCGGCGTAAAAAAATGCTACTATACCGATTATAATCCGCGCATCGACGTCCGCTACATTGAGAGTCAGTATCGCCTGGATGAATTGCGCAGACGCGGGATTATGACTGAACTGGTAGTTACCGGTTTCCCGAAGCTGGATCTGCTGGGGGATCGCACTGCCAGGGAACAATATTTTGAAAAGTACCGGTTACACAACAACAGACCGACGATTTTATATGCGCCAACCTTTTATCCGAGTTCGATCGAAGTATTCGGCGAAATCCTGGCGGAGCAGACACGCGACTTTAACCTGGTAGTCAAACTGCATCATTTTGCCTGGTTGATGAAAAAATATCATCATCAGCGCGAACTGTGGCAGGTATTAAGTCAGAAATATGAACATGTCCGACTAGTGCCAGTCGAGGAATACAATATCGTACCTTTCTTCTCCTGTAGCGATGTTCTTTTGACGGAAGCTTCCTCGACGGCTTTTGAATATCTGGCAACCGGGAAGCCGGTGATTGTTGCCGATTTCGTCAAATTGCGTTGGAAGCACCGACTTTTCCGGAAAAGCTTTGAACGCCGGCGTCTCGACGCGACGATCATCGACGAGCTCGATTTCGCTTATCATCTTGAAAAACCGCACGAATTAGGAAAAGTATTGCAAGCGGCTTTGAGCGACAGCCAAAATAAAAAGGCGTTAATCAGTCTCAAACGCGACCTGCTTCTGGGAAATGTAGACGGTAAAGCCGCCGCGCGAGTCATTATTGATTTAAAACAAAGATTGCAGGCGCGCCGGTGAGACGTTACCTGTTTTTTATCACTCAACCCTATTCAATCAGCGTCATCCGACAGCTGTATGAAGAAATTATACGCGGTGAGCGGGGCGAGTGCCTGATATTTGCGACGACCAGGGTTAAAGCTCTGATTGATTTCACCGCACCGTTGACCGATTCGATCCGGCAAGCGATTGAATTTCAGCCGGAGGTTGTATTCGTGCCGGGCAATCGATTTCATGATAAAATTCCCGGACTAAAGGTACAGATCTTTCACGGATTATGTGAAGAGAAAGGCGGACATTACAAAATCACCGGCTTTTACGATTTGTACTGCACGAGCGGACCCCTGATAACGGAAAAATTTCAGCAGTTAGCCGAGAAACACGGCTACTTTAAAGTCAAAGAAACCGGCTGGCCGAAAATCGATGCAATATTAGCTAAATATGACCGCGCCGAAATATGCCGGCGTCTGAATTTCGATCCACAGCGCAAAATCCTGTTATACGCTCCGACCTTCAGTCCGAAATTTAAATCCTCAAGTGAAATGATAAAGATGCTCAAAGATTTGCCACGCCGTGACGAACAATGGATCATCAAATTTCATGATCTGATGGCTAGCGAAGATCGTCAACGTTTTGAGCAACTGCCAGCGGATCAATTTCGAATTTACGGCGGACACGATAACACGCCGCTTTTGCAAATCGCCGATATCCTGATTTCGGATACTTCGTCGATTGTCTACGAGTTTATGATGTTGGATAAACCGGTGGTCACAATCGACGCCAAAGTCCGCCAGGATAAGGCGATCAACATCGATTCGGTTGCGAATCTGCGCGAGGCGATCGACCGTTCTCTGCAAAATCCACAGGAATATTCCGAAAACCGGCGCAAAACCCTCAACCTGATTCATCCGTATCGTGATCGATTAAACAGTCAGCGCGTTCTGAATGCGGTGGAAGAATTTTTGGATGATCCGGCTTCAATTCGATTAAAGAAAAAACCGCTCAATCTTTACCGGAAATATCAAGTCCGCCGCCAATTCGGAGTCTGGTTCTGAAGTGTGTTATCAGGATTTACAAGGCGAACGACTGACTAATACCCAAATTGCCCGGCTGAGTGACCGCAATTGGCTCAGAACTAACGCCCGTCGCATTTATAAAGATAAAATCAATTTACTGGCTGAAATCGATTTGGAAATTAACGGGATTAGCCAACCGGTGGTGATTAAGTGGTTTGGCTGGCGCAACCGCATCTCATACTGGCTGAGTCCGGTCATGCGTTCACGCGCTAAAAAATCCTGGGACGCCGCATTAAATCTGCTGAGAAACGGGATTCAAACTCCCGCGCCGTTGACGGTTTACACTCTTCGTCGTTGCGGATTCATCCGGTGTAATTTCCTGCTGACCAAAAAAGTCGGGAATTATACTTTGGCGCGTCGTTGGTTGAGAGATGAGAACGCCACCAATGACGAAAAAATCACTATAGTCGAGACAATTGCCGTAATGATCGGAAAAATGCATCAGTCCGGCTTGGTGCATTATGATCTGACGCCGGGAAATTTTCTGGTTAGCAATGACAATCCAGCCAATGTCATATTGATCGACCTTAATCGCATGAAGCGTCGCATCGTTCTTAGTCGCAGATTGAAAATGTACGACATAGCCAAATTGAATTTGTGTACCTGCGGGCTTAATAAAGAGCACGCCAGTTGTCTGTGGTCGATATTTCTTGAAAAATATGATCAAACAAATTTCGCGCAGAATAGAATAGCCTTGCGTTCGGCAATCCGCCGTCGTAAAATTCACCATTCGGTAAAATCGATGCGTAAACCGTCTAACCATAAAAATACCCAACTTTTTTGAAATTAAAATTAGTCAGATATTTCTTCTTCGTCGGCTTGCTCGGTATCGCTTCCTTAACAATGGCGCAGAGCCGGCTAATCAGCCGTTTCCCGGTGGGTGAAGAATTGACCTATTCGGTTTGGTTTAACTTTATGAAAGTTGGCCATTCGATTATGACCATTAAAGCTATTGAATCTATCGATGGTTTTCCGGTTTATCATATCGAATCGATAACCGAGACCGGGGCGGTATTCGATAAAATCTATCGAGTCAACGATCGGGTAAATTCCTGGATCGACCTGAATGGATTATTTTCGCGGCGCTATGAAAAACGCCTGCGGGAAGGGAAGTACCGCAAGGATTACCGGGCGCATTTTGATTATAATGAGAAAAAAGCCTATACTTCCCGCGATACCCTGGCGATTTCCGGTAAAGTGCACGATGCGCTCTCGGTGATTTATTGCATGCGCGCGGAATACTTATTCCCCGGTCGGATTATAAGACTAAATAATTTTGACAACGATAAATTTCGCCTATTCAATGTAGTGGTGCGCGAGGTAGAGTCGCTGAAAGTACCGGCTGGTAAATTTCAATGCTTTGTACTGGAACCGTACGCTGAGGAAGGAAAATTGTTTAAAAATCAGAATAAAATGACGATTTATTTGAGTGCCGACGAACTTCGTCTGCCGATAATGATCGATAATGAAGCCAGTTTCGGGCGGATGATTTTTAAACTCGAGAAGCGCACCCTTCGCCAGAAATAAAATCTCTTAATACCATTACCATTTCAGGGCTGTGAGTGCGACTGTTGGTTTCCAGATCGAAATAGCGGCTGTCAGGCAGGAGTTCATGAATTCGGCGGATATTGTCCTGAGAATGCAGGTTGTCGTGCGATGCGCTGAAAATGAGCGTCGGCACTTGAATCTCCGCTAAGCGTTCCCAGATCGTGTATTTTGCGAGAGCCAGAGCGGCTTTTTTCAATTTATACGGATCGGCGTTGTCAATATTGTCACAATATTTTTTATACTGGGCTTGATCCTTATCCGGATTCAGCCGGAACCGGCGCAGATACCATTTAATCACAGGTTTAAACGCTAAATATATCGCGGGCGGAAAGCATCTCACTACCTTCAGCCAACCGTGCGGAATGTAGAATTCAGCATTGATGCCGATCAGCGCCAGGAATCGCGGGCGTTGTTTCAGGAAACGAAAACCGTCAACAATAGCTGTGGCGCCCAATGAGCTTCCGCATAGAATATAATTATCCTCAGTTAAATCGAGTTGCTCGATTATCACCGCCAGGTCGCGGGCGCAATCTTCGACGCGGTACTTTACCCGACCGGCAACTACGGCGGATTTTTTCTCACGGGTTTCAATATAATGAATCGTGAAGTCGCGACTCATATCAAGCAGAACACTCTTCCAGGCTGACATCAGTGAAATCCAACCCGGTAGGAACACTATCGCTGGTTTGTTTTCTGATGCGGCTGATTGAAAAGTAATTACCTGGAGGCTGACATGCTCGTTGACTTTGATGTGACGCCGTAGATAAGTAGCCGATTCGGCGCAGAACTCCTGTAAGTGGTCGTCGGTCAAGTCCAATTACTTATTTTGACTGTTCATCATCGCGTACCACTTTCGATTCTGCTTATAGAGCATTTTGAAAGCTTTGAATTGCCGATCGTAAAGTTGACGATTTTCCGGATTAGGGTAAAATGTTTTCCTGATTTTAATGTATTTGGCGATGTCTTCGAAGGTTTTGATATAGCCGAGCGACCAGCTGGCCAGGAGAGCGACGCCCCGGCCGGCGGCCTGCTGAGGATCGCTGACCTGATTGATGGGACGGTTCATGACGTCAGCCATAATCTGGCACCAGACCTCACTCATCGCGCCGCCGCCGACGATATTCAATGTTTGCACCGGCTTGAAGAGTTTTTCCATGGTTTCCATCGCCCAGCGGGCATTCATGGCGATGCCTTCGAAAACCGCGCGGATAATATGATCGCGGGTTTGACTCAGACCAAGATTGTAAAGTCCACCGCGCAAGGTATCGTCGTTCAGCGGGCAACGTTCGCCGGCTAACCATGGAGTAAAGATCAGACCATCCGCGCCAGGTTTAACTCTCTGAACCAGTATGTCGAGAATTTGATAGATTTTATCGACCTTATGTTCTTCCCTCAATTTTTCCGAATGATAGATGACCTTTTGCTTAACCCATTCGAGGCAGATACCCATAGTATCCTGTGTGCCGATTCCGAGATAATATTTTTGCGGAAAGGCGCTTCCGATGCAACCCGCGTAATGTGCCAGATCGATTTTACGTTTGGTAAAATGACCCGCCACACCGCCACTGGTGCCGATGCGTACATGCAATTGTCCGTTTTCAATCGCACCGGAACCGAGCGCGGAGGCCGAAATATCACCGGCGCCAGTGATGACGGGTGTGCCTGGCAGAAGACCCGTGAGCCGGGCGGCTTCTTCCGTAATTGTTCCGGCGATTGCGCCGCTTTCTTTGACTTCGGGTAATTTGTTGATATCGATGCCGGCCATCTTGCAGAGTCGCTTATTCCAGCAGTTACGGCGATGACGGGTGTCCATCAACCACCAGACGACCGCCAGATCGGTTGATTTGACGTAATTGCCGGTCAACAAGTAAATAATAAAATCTTTCGGATCCAGATATTTATAAGTTGCGGCGCAGATTTCGGGCTCGTGTTTTTCAAGCCAGAGAATTTTTCCGATAATATCTTTTCCCGCCAGACCCGGAGAACCTCCCGTAATAGTCAGGAATTTTATAAGGCGGAAAATATTATAGCCCATAATGCGCGGCTGGGTCCAGATGCGATCGCGCATGATATCGCCGGCGCGGGTGTCGACCCACGAAATCGCCCGGCGGAGCGGCTTGCCGTCCTTGTCAACCAACACTAAACCCTGCATTTGGGAAGAGAATGCCACTCCGACGATGTCCTGGGGATTCACTTTGGTTTTTTCGATAACGGCTAATGAAGTTTCGCAGACTGCGTCCCACCAATCATAAGGCTCCTGTTCGGCAAAACCGGGTTTTGGAACATATAATTGATACTCTTTTTTAGTCGAATCGATAATCTCGCCGTAGACGGTTACCAGCATCGCCTTATTAGAGCTGGTGCCCATATCGTGCGCTAATATAAATTTTTCAGACATAAATGAAATCCCTCGTCTAAAACAGATTTAAAATCAGGAAAAATGATAAATTTTCGCTATACAAGTACTATATCAATTACTCAGTAAAAACCCAAACCAAACGCCCGAATATATTGATAAAATACTATTCCTGCAACAAACTTTTATCGGCGAGGAGAGAAGTTTGTTGCATTATCTGGAAATGTTCGTTATTCGTAAATCGTAAAGCGTGATGAGAATCCAAAGCCTCAACGATATTTTTTAATGCCTCAATGACTTAATGACTACAAATGATCCGTCAAGAGCCAGTCAAAGCCTGATTGTTAACCGGACTTCGCTTTGCTCAGCAATTGAAAAACTATTGAATGACTATTGTATGACAATGAATGACGCCGCCGAAGGCGGCTAATGACCTTAAATGACCCGTCTCACCAGCGACTCCTATCGGAGCAACTCGCAACCCGTAACTCGCCTGCCTGAATGACTGTGTCTTCAGTCGGGCAGGCCTGCCTTTTACGCTAACGCGTAAAACTCGGGCTGGCAACTCGTAACTCGCAACTCGTAACTCGTAACTCGTAACTCGTAACTAAAAAAAGTAGCGGTGGTGGGATTTGAACCTACGACACACGGCTTATGAAGCCGCTGCTCTTACCACTGAGCTACACCGCCATATCAAAAAAAGCGGTCAAATTTAAGCAATGACTGGCAAGGATACAAATTGGATGATTACTTGGTCGCGTGTTAATTTTTGATTACATTGCGAACGCTTGATTATGAGGTTTATATGAACAATACAATCTTAATTCAAAATCCACTAATCTGCGCCCCAATGACCGGTGAGTGTCCGCCAAACGGCGAAATCAAGACCTTTCGGGGCGGGCACATTTTAATCGAAAACGGGCGCATCGAATCGATCGGCGAATTACCTTTTAGCGGTGTGGCGGATGTAATAATCAATGCCAGCCGGATGGTAGTCTTACCGGGGCTGGTCAATACCCATCACCATTTTTTCCAAACCCTAACGCGTAATATATTTGCTACCGAAAGCGCTCCCCTGTTTGATTGGTTGACCACCAATTATGAAATCTGGGCGGGCGTGACTGATGCGGCTATCCAGGTCAGCACCCAGGTCGCGGTGGCCGAACTGCTCAAAACCGGCTGTACGACCACCTCCGATCACCTGTACCTTTATCCCAGACAAAGCGGGACGGACTTACTGGATATCGCAATTTCTTCGGCGCGCGCCATGGGAATTCGCTTTCAACCCACCCGCGGTTCGATGTCGCTCGGTCAGACAGAGGGTGGTTTGCCGCCGGATAGCGTTATTCAGAATGAAAATGAAATTGTGACCGATATTCGTCGAATTGTAAAATTGTATCATGATGATTCGCCGGGTGCGATGACACGCATCGCGCTGGCGCCCTGCTCGCCTTTTTCGGTCACAGCCGAGTTGATGCGGATGGCGGTGAAATTGGCTGACGAATACAATTTGCAAATCCATACCCATCTGGCAGAAACGCTCGATGAGGAAAAATTCTGTATCGAGAAGTATGGTTTGCGACCCTTTGCATTGCTGAAAAGTCTGGACTGGATTCGGCCAAACGCCTGGTTTGCGCATTCAATTCACCTGAATGATGAGGAAATTGCCGAAATGGGCTCTGTCGGTTGCGGTATGACGCATTGTCCGACTTCCAATATGCGCCTGGGTTCCGGGATTGCGCGTATTCGTGAAATGCAAAATGCGGGGGTGAATGTCAGTCTCGGAGTGGACGGCTCGGCCTCGAACGATACCTCGAATATGTTGCTGGAATTGCGCAATGCAATGTTACTTTCGCGCCTGCGCGAAAAGGAAAACTGGCTGACGGCTGACGAGATTCTATGGTTCGCAACGCGCGGCGGCGCGGCGGTGCTGGGTCGCGATGACATCGGGCAATTGGCGGAAGGCAAGTGCGCCGACCTGATATTGGTTTCGCTGGATCGGCTGGAATTGGCCGGCGCGCAACATGATCCGCTGGCGGCTTTAATTTTCACGGCTTTATTATCGCCGGTCGATTATGTCATTGTCAACGGTAATATCGTTGTAAAAAATGGTTCGCTGACCAGCTGTAACGAAAAGC